>VFQT010000640.1_pt1 | contig 49166 bp, 30 predicted proteins | sample 3512381 | NCBI WGS metagenome assembly VFQT01 (sample SAMN10412376, study PRJNA504923) | tailings metagenome | isolation source: Relicate 2 Philex TSF3 active mining site | place: Philippines: Tuba, Benguet | collected 2017-08-29 | reverse complement strand
TTGAATAACAGCTCTTGGTTTACTGTTTTACCTGACTGCCTGAATTCTGGAAGTGGTTTCGGCAGTGTTTTAGATTCCACTTGAATTTCTATTTTTTCTTGTTGTGTAAGAAGACTTAATTCGTTCGATTTCGATTCTAGTTTCAAAGCTGTTTTCTTGCGATCTTCTCCCAAGTCAACCAACTGATTCTCAAGTTGAGTTATTTTCTCTTGAATAAGTTCTTGTTCCTTTTTCTTTTTGGTATTCGCTAAATTTTCTTTTTCTATTTTAATTTGAAGTTCTGTTTTAAACTCTTCCTCGCCAATTGTTTTCAGTTCACTTTGAAGTGCATTTAATTCACCTTCTCTATCTTTTCTAACAGCAGTGATTTCTTTTGTATGCTCGGGTGCAGCGTTTGCTATTATCAGTGCATTGGCCTTCTTCAAGTCCTCTTCCAATCCAACCGAATTTTTGGTACTTACTTTTCCTGATAGCGATTCTGAGAGGGACGTAGCATTGGTAATTGCTGTTGAGATTTGTTCAATATCTTTCTTATTTTGATGCAAAGACTTACCCAATGCTTGTGTCTGGTCATTCGCTATTTTTAATTCTTCCCTTGCATTCGACAAGGCTTCCATCTCTTGTGCGTCTTTTGTATCTGCAGTCAGTTGAAGACTGCTTAGTTTTTCTTGTGCTTCATCAACTACTGAGAGCGATTGTTGAACAAGTGCAACAAGAATCTCATTGGTTTCTTGCAGTTCTTTCAGCTCTTCTTGCAATGCTCTGTTTTTATCATTGACTGAATTCAATGTGTTTTGCGCGTTGGTCCAATTGGGTTCGTTTGAATTGGTAACAGTATTGTTTGAATTGTTTTGGCTGTTGTTAACTGATGCAATGCTCGTTGTATTCACCTCTAAATTAGCTTTGGTTAGAAGCATCATTTGTGTCAGTGCTGCAATGTCTTCTTGCAAGGGTTCATTCCAATGACAAATGATTTCAACCTTTTCTCTTCCACCTTCTTTTGAAGCTTTTAGTTCTTGTTTAAATACAAGTTTGGAATTCAAGTTTGGAATTTCAACCTCTACTTCATGCAGTTGTGGACTGCCTGCGAGTTGTATTCGGTAGGTGTATTTTCCTGGTTTCGGAATGAAAAGCAAGAAGTTTCCATCTTGCTCATTTCCTCGGGTGTCAATGACTTTGCGACCTGTACTTTGGTCAATGATTTCAATGTGTGCCGCTTTTGAGGGTGAACCAATGAGATCTGTTAAAAAACCTTTGATGTAGGTAATTTGCATTGGAATGCCATCAACGGCTACCCGGTACACATTCAGGTTTTTTGAAGAAGTGAAACGACTGCTTGCGAAGTAGGCAATTTTATTCTCTGCGTCAGTGATAAAAAGCAAATCATCATCGGGAGTGTTAATTGCAAAATCCATGTTAATCGCTGGTCCAAATTGGTTCAAAGTAGAATCATATTCACTTCTAAATATGTCATACCCGCCCATGCTCCCATGTCCCTTAGATGCGAAGTACAATGTCTTTCCGTTGGGATGAAGAAAGGCATAATCTTCATCGAGGTTGGTATTGATATCACCTTTTACTTTTTCGGGAGTGGCAAACACACCATTTACACGCTGGGTAACGTAAATGTCCTTCCCTGTGGCTCCGTCTTTTCCCTTGGAAGCGAAAAAAATGAGTTTCGATTTTTGCGCTTGGAAAATGATATAGGGATCTTTCGATTTTTTGTCAAGGTTAGATTTTAATTCTTCTGGTGTGGTGATTATTTTTCCAATTGATTCATCCACGTTGTAAAATCGAAAAAAAGTAGCTTTATCGGCCTGAGTCTTCTCCAAAACTTGAATGTCTTTAATTGAGCTAAGCAAATTGATTCCTGACTTACACGATTCGATTTGACCTTTGACGTCTGATTTCGAAAGTGTTTTTTTATCGGCTTGAGCTTCAAAAGCTTGATACTCTGTCAGGGCCTCGGAAAATTTATAATTGAGATGAAGGGCCTTAGCAACATAGTAGTGCACTTCTGCATCATTGTATCCTCTTTTGATGGCGTCACGCATAAAAGCCAATGATTTTTCGCGGTCAACGGTTACAAAAATGCTACTGGCACCAAAACGAAAAGTGTATAACGGATTGCTGCCGTATAGAGAAACCAATTGGGAGTATTTGGCATAAGCTGCATCATACTCTAAATCATTGAATAAGATATTCGCCTCCTCAGCCAAAGCTTTTTCATCTACCTTGGGTTGAGACCAAGCCAGGTTGAAACAGAGGGAGAGAAGAATGGATAAACCAATCTTTTGGGCAAAATTCATTTTTATAACTACGAAACCAATTGATTTCTGTTGCAATTTCGCCCATATTCTTAAATTTTCCGAGTATGAAAGATTCTTTTTTTCGCAAATCATTGCTTGCTGGTGGTATTCTTATGCTCACAGGCGTGGCATTTGGAGCCTTTGGAGCGCATGCATTGAAGCCTAAGCTTGACAGCTATTCATTAGATATTTTCGAAAAAGGAGTTTTTTATCAATTCATTCACGCTTTGGGTCTAATACTAGTCGCAGTTGCGGTTAAAGGAATAGCGTTGAAATGGGTTTTTCGCTGCTTTGTTTGGGGAGTTTTCTTTTTTTCTTTTTCCCTTTATTTGCTATCGGTCCGTGAATATTTACCAGAAAATCTCGTGCGAATTATTGGTCCCATTACACCCGTTGGAGGAGTCTTGTTCATTCTCGGTTGGATTGTCTTTCTGAAACAGGTTTACACCAAAACCATTTTTGTTCAAAACGAAAATCATGAATAGAAAGAACAATTCTGAATATTGAATGTTACTTTTGCAAATAAATTTAAAATTATGTCAGTACTAGTTGGAAAAAAGGCTCCTTCATTCAAGGCCGGAGCAGTAACTAAGGGTGGGGTTGTTGTTAGCGACTTTTCACTTGATCAATACGTAGGTAAGCAGCACGTGGTTTTCTTCTTTTATCCAAAAGATTTCACATTCGTTTGCCCTACTGAACTTCACGCATTTCAGGAAAAATTGGCTGAATTTGAAGCAAGAAACTGCGCGGTTGTGGCGTGTTCTACAGATACTGAAGAAAGCCATTGGGGTTGGTTGCAAATGGAGAAGAATGCAGGTGGAATCAAAGGCATTACTTATCCAATTGTAGCAGACGTTTCTAAAACCATTTCTGATGCTTACGGTGTTTTGGCCGGAGAGTATACCTATGATGAAGAAGGCAACTTAACAGCTACGGGTCCAATGATCGCATACAGAGGGTTGTTCTTAATAGACAAGAACGGAGTAGTTATGCATCAGGTGGTGAACAACTTCCCATTGGGAAGAAGCGTAGATGAGGCATTACGTATGGTAGACGCTTTGCAATTCTTTGAAGAGAATGGTGAGGTTTGTCCTGCAAACTGGACCAAGGGCAGTGAAGGAATGAAAGCAGATCATGATGGTGTGGCCTCTTATTTGGCAAAACACTAAAGAGAATATATCACTGAAAAAAGGCCTTCGGGCCTTTTTTTATGGTTTGACGTTCACGCATTGTTTTGTATTCTTGTGAGATGATGAAAAGATGGTTTTTTAGTTTCTTGTTCTTAGCTTTCAATGCTACAATTTTTGGACAAGATTTCATTTGGTCAGATCGCATGCATTCAGGCTTATCTGTTTTCGATTTGGAAAATATGATGCAAGATGTTTGGCCGCTTCGACCAACGGAAAGAGGACAGGGATTCAAACAACTTGAGCGTCAAAAATGGCTCATTCAATTGGGACAAAATGAGCAAGGCATGTTACCAACGGGAAGAGAGACCATTGAACTTTGGAATTCTTTAAGGAGCTATAGTTCAAACCGATCTTTGTCAGGAAATTGGCAGCCCTTAGGTCCTATTTTAGATGACGTCACTACACGCGACAACATAGAAGGGGTTGGCAGAACTTCATGCATTGCATTTCACCCAAGCGACCCCAACACCATGATTATTGGAACTCCAGCAGGCGGCTTATGGAAAACAATCAATGGTGGGCAAACGTGGGAAGTGAAAACAGATGAACTTCCAACACTTGGAATTAGCGCTGTTGCATTTGACCCATTGAATCCATTAATAGTATATGCTGGCACAGGCGATAGAGATGCTGGAGATGCACCAGGAATGGGAGTTATTAAAAGTATAGACGGAGGAGAAACATGGTTTTTTTCGAATAGTGGTATTGATGCGAGAACGGTAGGTGCTATTCACATTTGCGATGATGCTGTAGGTTCAATAATATTAGGTACAGATAATGGAATTTGGCGTTCGCAAGACGCTGGTGCAACCTGGACACAAGAATCTACCAATACCTACGAATACAAAGATTTGGCAATGCACCCAACGCAACACAACATCTTATACGCCACGGGAGCAGGTAGATTTTACAAAAGTGTCAATTACGGCGATACGTGGACTATGATTAATAACGGCATGACTTCGGGGACACGTATGTGCGTAACTACAACTCCAGCTGAACCTGACGCGGTCTATGTTTTACGCACAGGGCAAGCTGCATTTTCAGGATTTTTCAAAAGCACTGATCAAGGCGAGACTTTCGTACTAATGTCCAATTCACCAAACATCATGGGCTGGGCTGCAGATGGCTCCAGCAGTGGTGGTCAGGCATGGTATGACTTGGGTCTTGTGGCAGATCAACAAGAACCCAATGTAATTTATGTTGGTGGAATTCGATTGAAGAAAAGTACTGACGGTGGCGCTACCTGGTTAGATATAAATTCAAACTATGTGCATGTAGACCAACATGAATTGGAGATTAACCCCCACAACAAAGACCTTTTCGTTTGCAATGACGGCGGCGTTTATTGGTATGAAAATAATACCGAATGGAAAGACATTTCGAACGGAATTGTGAATGGTCAAATCTATAGATTTGGTCAATCTCCCCATGATGGTGCTAAGGCATTGACCGGTTTTCAAGACAATGGAACAGCAGAATTTATGGGGGCCAGATGGCAGCGCAGGGGCGGTGGAGACGGTTTTGAATGTGCTTATGATATTGAAGAAGTGGGGAGGCATATCAGTAGTATTTATTACGGAGATTTTTACAGAACCAGCCCAGATTATATCAATCAGAAAATTGCAGGAAATGGAACCAACGGTATCACTGAAGAAGGTGCTTGGAGCACGCCGTTTGTTTTGCACAATGACTCCAGTTCTTGGATGTATGCAGGATATAAAAATGTGTGGCGAAGTAAGAACATCAAGCACCCGAATAAAGATTCGGTTGCATGGCAAAAGATTTCAACCAATTTCCTGAGCGCAAACACTACGGATATAAACCAAATGAAATTTAGCTATGCGAATCCTAATGTACTATATGCCTCTAAGGGAAGCAGGAAATTGGGAAGAACAGACAATGCCATGGCTGATGCTGTTGTGTGGTCTAATATCTCAACCTACTTGCCCTCTACGTTGGTTCCGGTCAACGCTATAGAAACTCACAAAACAAACGATAGTATAGTCTACATCGCATACAATAAAAATGTTTACAAGTCCTTTAATGCGGGTCTTTCATGGACCAACATGACACCCAATTTACCCGATGTTTCAATCAATACCATTGTAACTGACACATCATCCGTTTTAGAGAATTTATACATTGGAACTGATCTGGGTATTTATTATTGGGATGCAACCATGACCGAATGGATTTCTTTTGCCCAAGGATTTCCTTATGCCGCAAGAGTGACAGAATTGGAAATTGCCTACACTACACCAAAGCGCATTCGGGCTTCCACCTATGGAAGAGGATTGTGGGAAAGTGATCTGTATTCCGTTAACACGGAAACAATGCCTACAGCAGCTGTTTGGGATACTCATAACAGTTCAAATGAAATCATTGGATCCACAGATGTTTCAATTTTTTTCTATCGAAATCTTGAAAACGTAGATGTATCTGGTTTGGAAATTTCAGATTTCACAGTGAATAATGGAGCCGTAAGTGCCTTATCAGGTGGCCCCAATCATTACACCATAAGCGTAACACCCACAACCTTTGGCGAAATACAAATTGTTCTGCCGAGTAATCAAGTGATTGATGCTTTTTTTACAGGAAATGCAGCAAGCGATACGTTAAAATTATTCTACATACCTGCACCCGGTGATTTTGGAATTTATGGACCAGGTGGAGTGGGGAATGAAGCTGACTTAGCTTTTTGGTTGCGAGCAGACAAGAATGCATACACCAATGCTGCCCTTCTTGCTCAAGATGGAGAAACAGTTTATCAATGGAAAGATGAAATGGGAAGTTCAACGCAAGCGTCGCAGGGGAACACGTCTCAACGACCAACATGGGTTGCTTCAAATGGAGTTGGAACCAGACCCGCTCTTCAATTTGATGGTGATAATGATTTCTTGCAATTAGATGAAGTCCTAGCCGGAAGAAGTACCTCAGCTTATGTGGTAGTTGAAACAGATTCAATTGGTTTTAATGATCACGGATGGTTCGCAAGTGCGCGTGTTCCGAATGGTTATCTATTGCATCCGTGGAAAAATGATTACTATTATCACAGTGAAGTTTTGGACTTAAATGAAACGTATTCATCGAGCCCAATTTATTATATTGCAGATGCTTCGGCGCCTCATATATATGGGTTTATCTATGGTCAGGATGATTTGCATCAAGTTTTTCAAACCGTTTATGATGACCACTTGTGGCCATTTCCAGGAATAAATATTGGCCTTCGTGATGAAGTAACACCAATAAATATTCGCATGGGTTGGGATTATGATGATCGTTTTGGTGACGGAAGAATAGGCGAGCACATTGTGTATAGAAGAAGATTGTTTCAGTCACATCACCGCATTGTAAACACGTATTTAGGTGTGAAGTATGGCATAGACTTGGGTCCCGAAAGCCGTTATCACATGTTGAATTTAGCAGAGGAGGTCATCGGTGTGGGTCGTGAAAGTGAAGGTGATAAACACCTTAAGGCTCAAGGATCGAATGACGTGCAAATAGAGGCTGGTGCAAATTTTTCTGACGGAAATTATTTCATGATTGGAAACAATACGCAATCTATGGAAGTGTTAGATAACGTCTTTCCTTTCACCTCAAACCGGTTAAATAGAACATGGGGATTCAGTGCAACGGGAAGTAATTTTTATATCACCTTTCGAATAGAGGCTTCTGCGTTGAATGGAATTGTTGACCCGCATTTAATCATTTCACCAAACGAGTCTTTTTTACCTGTTGATGAAGATTATTATTACGGAATGACATTGGTAAACGGGTATTATGAAACGACCATTCTCATCAGTAACCTTTTGAATGGTGTTTTCACTTTTGGAGACATACCCGAAATTAATGTTTTAGAAAATTCACTTTCTCAAGTGTCTGTGTATCCTAATCCAATTTCCAATGAATTAAGCATAGACCTTGGACATGAGGTGTATGAGTCGACCAAGGTCGTGATCTATGCCGTAGATGGGAAAGTGGTTTACAGTTCTCAATTGCAAAATAGATTAACGAAACTTGCTGTGCCACAATTGGCACAGGGTGCTTATTTTGTTGAATTACAAAGTGGGGATGATAGGAAACGAGTGAAGTTGATAAAGAACTAAGTTGTGTCAAAGATGAAAATAGGTTTGATTCTTCATGGTGGAAAAAAGGGTGCCGAGGAATTGCTTTCTCAATTTCATGATGCATTTGGGAAGTTTAATGTGATTTCAGGAAAGACAACGAAACATGGCGAGGCTGAACAATTGGCAAAAGTGATGTCTGAATTTGGAGTGAATGCCGTTGTTGTATGCGGAGGAGATGGTAGTTTGAATCAAGCCGTAAATGGAATTCTTCAATCTAAAAAACCAGATACACCATTGGCGGTTTGGCCCTGTGGAACAGCCAATGATTTTATTAAAACGTTGGAAGTTCCAACTACATTGGTTTCCTTGAAGCAGGCCATTGCAAATGAAAAATTTCGAGAGTTAGATGTTGCAGAAATAAAAAGAAATGATGAAAAGAAAAATTATTTCATCAATGTTACCGATGTTGGATTGGGGGGCGGTGTGGCGCGTGATATGCAGAAATCGAAGCGTAGATTGGGATCATTCATAACCTACCAACTGCTCATTTTAAAGCAGTTAATTCTGTATAGAAAGAAACGAGTTACTTTTTCTATTGATGGAAAACAATATGAAGATCGGGTCATGAATTTTGTAGTTGCCAATACGAAATATTTTGGAAGTGGTCTTGGTATTTCTCCTGATAGCAATCCGTTTGATGGGAAGTTGGAAGTGGTTGTAATTGGCGACATTGGACTCTTGGATTATTTCCGATTCATTTCAAAAGTTCGTCGCTGTGAAAAAATACATTACCATAAAATTCATTATTTCAGCGGAAAAAAAATCGGCATTGAAACTGAAGTTCCAATGCCGATTGATATGGACGGCGAGTTTATTGGTAACTCGCCATTGACGATTGAATTGAATTCAAAAATTCAACTTGTTGTCTCTTCAGAAACTCCCTCGAAGTGTTAACGTTACATTTCTCCCAGGAGCTGAAATGTTCGAGGCGAATACTCGGTAGTTTGCATCTAAAACATTTTCAATGCCAAGTATGAGTTGTATATTTTCGTGAAATTGATAACTAGCTCGTGCATTCAAAGTATACCATGCAGGCATTCCATTCGCAGTGGCATACGCTTCATTGTCTTCTGCATTTAATCTGTAATCTTCCAACCGCTTCCAGCCGTTGTATAGAACATAAAACTCACCGCGGAATTTTTGTTGCTGGTAGGTTAACCCTGTTCTTCCGTATACAGGAGGAATGTGATCCAAGGGTGTGTCTCCATTATCTGTCTTAATTCTTCCATAAGTATAGACTACAGATGATTGCATGCTGAAGTGATCATTCACCTGTGAATTTAAACTTAGATTTCCCCCATAGATATAGGCTTCGTCAGCATTGATGGTGGTATACACGGCACTCATAGCACCGTCATAATAAACTGAATCTTGTCCGTTGTATTGGGTTTTTCCCGTAGTTAAAGCATTGGTGTAATTCATATAATAACCGTTCAAGGCAAGTGTAGTTTTTCCGTTGAATTTACGTTCAATGGTTGCTTCAATGTTACTTACTTTTTCAGGTTCCAATTCATTGTTAGGAACGATTAGGGTTCCTGAATTACTCTCGAAAACTTTCGCTAAATCATCAACATTAGCTGCACGGAATCCGGTACTAGCCAATGCTGTTATTCTCCAATTTTTGTTCGGAGTTAATACAAGCCCAACACTTCCGTTCAGATTTCCGTTCGATTGATTCACATCGGAAAATGGGAACTTGAAAAAAGTGGTGTCGATAAATGATGCATTCAAAGAAACTCTGGAATAACGCAGCCCGGCATTGATGGCAATTTCATTGTTCAATTTGTGAAGTGCAGTTACGTATGCGGCGGCTCCTGTCATGGAAGCTCCTCCGCTTGCATAGCGGGTGTCTAACGCACTTTGAACGCCGGTGTTGATGTCTTCAGAATAGGCAGTACTGGTTACATCGTTAAAGTAATATTCCACCCCATAATTGGCAGTAGTTTTTTCCCCTAGAGATTTCGAGAAGTCGGCATTTACAGAATATACTTTCACATTCTCCAGGCGATTGTTTCGATTAACATTATTCAACCTTCTGTCGTGACGTGTTTGATCAATGTTTTGCCAAGCGAGGGTAATTCTTCCCGTGTTATACAGTTTTGTTCCGTTTGAAAGATTGGCGTGATAAGCCACCATGGCTCTGGTTTGTGGACCGTAATACCACTCAGCAAATCTTGGAAGTCCGTTCGAAACTTGAGTTAATCGATCATATCTTGGAACATCATTCGTAGTTGAATACTGAATGTTCAAAGTGTGAGTGAAGTTTCTATTTTGTTTGAATGAAATTTTCTCGAGAAAATCATATTGCTTGTAACCAGATCCTACTTGAACATTCGGATTCGGGTTTGACATTACGCTGTCTATTCCGTTCACGCGTTCAACGTACCAAGGGCGCTGTCCAAAGGTCATATAACCTGGATTACGAATATTTCCTTGTCGTAGGTCCCCGAAATTGTTGAAGGTAAATGAAGTGAAAGAGGCGAAACGTTCGCTACTCGATTCCACGTTAATATGCGCCGCGCTCTGATTTGCACTGCTATAACGTAGCATAGCTCCTGCACGTATGAGTTTATCACCTGAAGTGAATCGAGGAGCGCGAGTATTGAAAGTCATGACACCACCAAGAGCATCTGATCCATATGCAACGGCACTTGGTCCATATGCAATTTCTACGCTTTCCATGGCCATAGGATCTAGACTTAATATATCTTGAAGGTGACCACCGCGGTAGATTGCGTTGTTCATGCGCACTCCGTCTACAACATAGAGAACCTTGTTCGATTCGAATCCCCGAAGAATGGGTGACCCTCCACCCAATTGACTTTTTTGAACAAGAGCCGTGCTTGTTTGCGAAAGTAAGTCTGCCGCATTCGCTGGATTTATGAATTGAATGTCTTTACGTTGAATAGCACTTACGGGCTGCGCCAGATATTTAGTTGGATTTGAATTTCGCGTAGCAGAAATAACCATTTCAGATAAGGTGATGTTGGAGCCAACGAGATAAGCTACGAAGTCGGTTTTCAACTCTTCAGTTGAGATCGAAAAAACTTCGTATCCATTCGCAGAAATGAGCAAAGTTCCTAAAGGAATACTTCCTTGAAAAATTCCTTCGTTGTTGGTAGTTCCAATTTGTGTCGGAAGTTCAATGTTGTTTTTTGAAATATAAATCGAAGCCCCCGAGATAACTTCGAGTGTGGTTAAATCTTTAACCGTTATGGTTTGTGTCCATGAAATGACACTGAACAACGCCAAAAGCGTTGTAAGAAAAATACGTTTCATTTATTTGAAATTGAGAGTTAATACGTGATTCGTTCAAATTCAGATTGAATTTGAAATTTTATGAATTCGTATACACAGGGCGGTTGTTCGCGCACTCTCAACTCTGCCGAATCGGGAAGTTGAAAATGAATAGTTGGAAAATGAAAGGAATGCGGAAATGGAATTGGACTGGAAAAATGCTCAATGTGATTACAGATAAACCAAGCGATGGTTTTGGTTATGAAGTTGAATTGATTGGATTGTGAATTGCTTCTACTTGATTGATTGACTAATTCTTTAACCAAAGTTTTCAGGCGGTTTTCTTTCTTATCATGAACAGCCTTCACCGTATAACTTCCATCGCTATTTTTTTCAGTACTCACAACATCATACATATTTCCATTAAAAATGAACTCCCATGGTTCTGGCCACTCCAAGGAGTTGAAGTCATTGGCAGATAGGTGCAGTTCAGTAATGAGATCTGGAGAAACATGAGCCATGACAAGCGACTTCATTTCTTTTTTTACTGTCCAAATTTGATGTTGCAAAAGCCAATACGCAATTCCAGTCTGGAGGCTAAACAAAGCCATAAGTGTAAAGAGGAATAAGCGTTTTGAAAAGGGCATGCCGCGAATATAATCACCTTTTTTTTCTTGTTTCTATGCTCGATTTGAATTTTGCAGGAACTACGATCTCTTCCACCACTTCAAACTGAACTTTTGCTACTCCGGCTTGAATCATGTTCAGTTGCCTCGCAGCCTCTTGCGTTAAATCAATGCAACGCTTTGAACTTTGAGGCAGTCGATCATTGATTCTTACAAAGCAAATACTGTCATTTTTGGTATTTGTCAATTTAACCCAAGTTCCGAAGGGTAGATTTTTATGTGCGGCCGTGAATTTGTTATTTCGAAATACTTCACCGTTTGAAGTTCCTCTTCCTTCAAACTTAGCATGGTAATACGAAGCTGAGCAATACTCATTTTGTCCTTTAATACTGCTCAATATGAAATAGAAAACTAAGCAAGCAAGGAGTTGAAATGATGATAATTTCATCTTTTTTTTGTGAAATATACGAGATTTCAAATTATTGAATATATTTAGTACGATTTAACCGCTACCTATTCCTATGACTTTTAAGCACTTAATTGCTTCAACTGTGTCTTTTTTGGCTATTTCCCTACATGGACAAACCTTCGTAATTAATGGAGGTTATTTTTATGCAGGGCCAACATCTACTGCAATTTCCAACGGTGGCGTCTGGGTGAATGGCGGTTCAAATGTGATATTCAACGGCGATTTAACCGTGACTAAAAATTCAACTTTGCCTGAGCCAGGTAACCTGAGAATATACTCAGGTGCGGATGTGAATCATTCAGGGAACCTCTTCATTGAACAAGATTTGATATGTGATGGATCTTTTATCAACACGTTGAGTACCGTTGAAATGTTCGGGAATTCTAATCAAGTCATTGAATCGAATATCTTACCTGCAATAGACTTTCATAATTTGAATTTGAATGGTTCAGGATCGAACAAGCAAAAGGAATTGATAAATGTTGATGTACGTATTGATGGAACGGGAGTTCTCTCTCTCAGTGACCGCATTTTAAACACGCATGGTCAAGTAATTCAAGTATTGAATAATAGCCCGTTGGCCATTACGAATTCCGATTTAGGTTCTGGTTTCGGATTCATTGCAAGTGATAATGGTGGGTATTTGAGATGGAATAGTCAAAATGGAAATACGTATGATGCTCCACTTGGCTCTGTGAACCCAGGAGAATTGTACCGACCTATACAATACACTGCCTCAGGGAATGATTTTTTTAAAATGCGATTGGATCAACATGATGCTACATTAGATGGTTTTTCGTTAGCGGATCATAGTCATGAAATTTGTCAGGCAAACTCCAAATTTTATCATCATTTTAAGAGTGAAGCTGGTACTACAGCGAATTTTAATGTTGCATTTCTTTCCGGTGAAGATGGTGATTGGACAGGTGTTGCCGAATACGTCACACAATGGGAATCAACTGGATCAAATTCCAATTCAAATAGCAATGGTTTCGATTGGCTCAGTGTAAGTAATAATTCATATATTTTGGATGAAGAAGCCTTTATTTTGACAAGACTGAGACCAATTGCAAACTTCACGTATGCATCTCAAGATTTATTTTATAATCAGGTGCAGTTCACAGATAATTCTATTGGAGCTTCACAATGGGATTGGGATTTTACTGATGGAACAAGTTCTACCGATGTAAATCCTTTTCATGTGTTTAGCGAAGGTGATTTCGGAGTGGTATTAACTGTAACGAATAATTTCGGGTGTACAGATACGGCAACAGCATTTATTCACGCCGGTGGAACATTATTGGTTCCGAATATTTTTTCCCCAGACTTGGATGGTATAAACGATTTTTTTGAAGTTATAGTTCCCGATGTTGAGGAGTACCATTTATTGATATTTAATCGTTGGGGAAATGTAATGTTTGAATCGAATACCCCCTCAATTCAATGGAATGGTGAATTTGAAGGGACTCCTTGCGCCGAGGGAACCTACTTTTCGATATTGTCGATTAAACAAGGAAATTATCAAGAACAATTGGAAGGAACAATACAGTTAGTTCGAAAACAACAATAAGATGAAAAAACACACACTCATTTTACTTGCAATCGTTGCTTTGGCGGTTTCAGCCAATGCACAGAACAATTTTGGTATGGGTACCAATACGCCTGATGCAAGTGCCATTTTGGACATGCAATCAAATACGCAAGGGGTTTTAGTTCCTCGACTTACGAGTGCTCAAAGAAATGCTATCGTTACTCCGGCCAATGGACTTTTGGTATTTGATACTGATGCCAGTTGTTTCTATTTTTTCGCAGCTGGGGTTTGGACGAATTTATGCAACTCAGCGGCTGGCCCTCAGGGTCCTCAAGGTCCTGCGGGTGCCCAAGGTCCTGCCGGCCCACAGGGGGTTCCTGGTGCCCAAGGTCCTGCTGGTGCAAACGGATTAGACGGTGCTCCTGGAGTTCAAGGTCCGCAGGGTAATCCAGGTCCACAAGGAAGTGCTGGAGTAGACGGAACAGGTATTGCTTCCACTGTTGACAATGGTGATGGAACCTTTACCTTGAATTATTCTGATGGGACATCATTTACCACAATTGATTTAACAGGGCCACAAGGAGCAGCGGGTGCAAATGGACAAGACGGTGCTCCTGGAATTCAAGGTCCGCAAGGCCTAGCAGGTCAACAAGGAAGTGCTGGTATAGACGGAACAGGTATTGCTTCCACTGTTGACAATGGTGATGGAACCTTTACCTTGAATTATTCTGATGGGACATCATTTACCACAATTGATTTAACAGGGCCACAAGGAGCAGCGGGTGCAAATGGACAAGACGGTGCTCCTGGAATTCAAGGTCCGCAAGGCCTAGCAGGTCAACAAGGAAGTGCTGGTATAGACGGAACAGGTATTGCTTCCACTGTTGACAATGGTGATGGAACCTTTACCTTGAATTATTCTGATGGGACATCATTTACCACAATTGATTTAACAGGGCCACAAGGAGCAGCGGGTGCAAATGGACAAGATGGTGCTCCTGGAATTCAAGGTCCGCAAGGTCCAATCGGATTAACAGGAGCAACAGGAGCAACTGGTCCAGCCGGACCTCAAGGTCCAATCGGATTAACAGGTGATACAGGAGCAACTGGCCCAGCCGGCCCTCAAGGTCCAATCGGATTAACAGGAGCAACAGGAGCAACTGGTCCAGCCGGACCTCAAGGTCCAATCGGATTAACAGGTGATACAGGAGCAACTGGCCCAGCCGGCCCTCAAGGTCCAATCGGATTAACAGGAGCAACAGGAGCAACTGGTCCAGCCGGACCTCAAGGTCCAATCGGATTAACAGGTGATACAGGAGCAACTGGCCCAGCAGGCCCAACTTGGTCTATTAATTCACTAACATACAATGCTAATGGAACTTTATCCATTGCAACATCTCAACCGTCAACCATTTCAACTGCAGGTTCTGCATGGTTGGTTGGTGGAAATACACTTGCAAATACCGGTAATCTTGGAACCGTATCGAACAATCACGTAGATTTAATGTCAAATAACATTGTTCGTGGCCGATTATCGAATCTAGGAGAATTTTTTATTGGAACTACAAACACCACGTTAGCAGGTGATTTGTTAAATGGCGTTAGCAATGCTACATTTCCTTGGGCAATAAACGGATATTCGTCTTTCAATGGAAGTGGCACTTATGGTGCAATTCAGGCAAATACAAATACACAATTTGCTGGTGTGCAAGGAGAGTCCGATGCAACAAATGGAACTGCTCCTGGGGTTCGAGGTACAACTTATAAATTGTCTTTAAACGGAGTGAATGGCACTAGAGGTGGAGTAGGAGCAAATTCGGGTTGGGGTGGATTATTTCAGAATGATTTAGGATACACTGGAATTTTTGCGGCAGTATCAGACGGAAGAGTGAAGAAAAATATTCAAACCATTCATGATCCAATTCAACTGGTAAAACAATTAAGAGGGGTTACTTATGAGCACAGATTAGACGAGGAAAAATATTCTGATTTGGGATTGAAAGCGGGTTTGAATTACGGGTTCATAGCTCAAGAAGTTGAACAGATATTGCCATCTCTAGTAGTGGAAAAAAATGTACCTCATATCAATAGTACTCAGCGTTTAAGCACCGAAACAAAAGAGGCCGAAACGTTGAAGGCTGTCAGTTACATTGAAATGGTACCTATTCTGCTTGAGGCCATAAAAGTCCAACAGGAACAAATTGAAAAAATGCAAAAGGAAATTGATGCATTGAAGCAATAACAAAAAGCCTCTGAATTTCAGAGGCTTTTTAACAATGGAATAAATCTTATTTTTCTGATAATTTATTTATCAATTCTTGATACGTATACTTTGATGGGTCACCTATTTCTAGTGCAGCTCTCTCATTCATTGTAACTACGCGAATATTGTAATCAATAGTTGGAGCAGCGGTAGCATCTAATCCAATGATTTCAAGATTATATGAAAATCCATTGATCGAATGCCAAATACTTGGGCATGGATTCCAATAACCGAATTCATCTTGCACATACACCAATACAATTCCTTTGTCTATTACATTTTGAGTAATAATTGGACAAGGATATTCAACGTATGTTCCACCAGCCCAATCAGCTGCAGCTGAAGTGAAGTTGTAAACGGTGAAGCTTCCATCATCACCTGCGGGTCCTTGAGGCCCTTCTTTAACACATGCTGCGAAAACGGAAACAATCGCTGCTAGGAAAAGTAATTTTTTCATTGGATTTAACTTTTGGTTTAAACGAATTTCGACAAGAAATGAACAAGGTTGAATCGTTTTTTCAATTGTAATTCACACGCCTGCGTTGAAAGTTAATTCTTACCTAAATGAATTTCTTGACATTCAATTAACGTAAACGTGATGTTCACTTTTGATGTTCGCATTGTGAAAAAGAAATCGATAAGTATTAAAAGGGAGTTGTCGTGGCTTCAATTCAACGAACGCGTGCTTCAAGAGGCTGCATTTGAAAAAAATCCATTGATTGAGCGCGTCCGTTTTTTAGGAATTTTTTCCAATAATTTAGATGAGTTTTTTAAAGTAAGGTATGCAACCTTATTGCGAGAGTTGAAAATAAATAAGAGAAACAAGTCTGAAAGGGAACGCACGGGAAGAAAGTTGTTAGAAGATGTGCATGAACGAGTGGTTCAACTGCAAACAAGATTTGACCAGTTATTTGATTCAGTGAAGAGAGAATTGGCATTGAATGGAATTGATTTTAAGAATGAAAACCAAATCTCAGTTTATCAAAAGGAATATCTCAAGGAATTTTTCGACGATGAAATTCGACATCACATCATTCCCATCATAGTCGATGATAGGTCTGCTTTTCCTTCCTTGAATGACAATGAACTTTATTTAATAGTTGATTTGCTTCAACGCAATAAGTCAGGAAGAGTCAGAGCATTGATAGAAATTCCTAAAAGTGTTGGTAGATTCATTCAACTTCCGGAATTGGATGCAAATCGTAATTCTATTATTTTTTTAGAAGATGTTATTCGATTAAATCTAAGAAAGATATTTGGAGGGTATTCCATTCAATCTGTCAAAGCATATGATATTAAAGTTGTGCGAGATGCAGAATATGAAGTTGAAAATGATTTCTCGAAAAGTGTTTACGATAAAATTTCAAAGAGTATCCAACAAAGACGCCGAGGTCAATACGTTCGTTTGAATTTTGATCGAAGTATGCCTGATGATTTGCTTAAATTTTTATTGAAAAAAACGAAGATTTCTGTTCAAGAAAATATCATTGCGGGAGGCAGATATCACAATAAGCGTGATTTAATGAATTTTCCAGATTTTGGAAGGAGTGATTTACGTTTTCAAAAGCTTCAGAGCATTCAAAGAAACAAATGCGAAAACCTGTCAGTTCTGTTCAATACATTGAAGAAGCAAGATTTAGTCATTCATTTTCCGTATGAAAAATTTTCGTTTTTGCTTGACATACTTCGATTAGCTGCAATTGATCCGTTGGTTAATACGATACGTATTTCTTTGTATCGAGTGGCAAAAGATTCACATATTTTGCATGCATTGATTAACGCCGCTCAAAATGGAAAGCGAGTTGAGGCACTGGTTGAAGTTCAGGCACGCTTTGATGAAGAGCACAATTTGGCAATTACACGAATTTTGCAAGAGGGCGGAGTTCGGGTAATTCCGGGTGTGCCTGGTTTGAAAGTGCATTGCAAAATATTTCAGATAAGTCGCAGAGTAAATGGAAGAACAGAGCGAATTACACACATTGGCACGGGTAATTTCCATGAAAGAACTGCAAAGGTTTATAGTGATATTTCTATACTTACATCTCATTTAGAAATTGGCAGAGAGATACGGAGATTATTTGATTTTTTCGAGTCGAATTATCATAGGCCTATTTTCAAACATCTGATTGTATCACCATTTAACTCTAGACGTCGGTTAAATGAATTAATTCAAGATGAGGTTGCAAAGGCCAAGAGTAAAAAGGGTGGGAATATTTTTTTAAAATTGAATGCTCTGGTAGACGAGGCATTAATAAAGAAATTGTTGGAAGCTGCTGAACAGGGAGTGAAAATCAAAGCAATGATTCGGGGGGTGAATTTACTTATCCCAACCACTTTGAAACAGAAAAAAAATATTGAGATTCGATCCATTTTAGGTCGATTCTTGGAGCATTCACGGATTTATGTTTTTGGAGAGGGTGAGTCGAGTACCTGGCTCACGGGAAGTGCAGACTTAATGACAAGAAACATTGATTACAGGGTAGAGGTATTGGTTCCAATTTACGGTGAGAATATTAAACAAGAATTAACAGAGTTTATGGAAACTCAATGGTCAGATAATGTGATTTGTAGGTCACTGAACGAAGAGCACATGAATGAATATCGAAATAAGACAGACATAAGCTTGCAAACTAACGCTCAGGAAGATTGGTATACTAAACTGAAAGAGAAAGTATGAAAATAGCCGCAGTAGATATTGGATCGAATGCAATTCGACTTTTCATTGCAGATTGCAGAAATGGTAAGGATAACGTTGAATTGGAAAAGTTGGCTCACACGCGAATTCCATTGCGTTTAGGGGCCGATGTTTTTACAGTTGGAGTTATATCTGAAGAAACGAAAATGGCCTTGAGAGACGTGATTCTGGGCTTCAAATATTTAATTCAGTCTGTCCATGTTCAAGACGTGCGTGTATGTGCAACAAGTGCCATGAGAACAGCTGAAAATAGAGATGAGGTGGCTCAGTTCATTTTAAGACAAACAGGGATTAAGATTGAAATATTATCAGGAGCTCAAGAAGCAGAATTGATCCTTAGCAATCTTTCAAATTCAGAATTCTCAAACAAGGGCAACTATCTGTTCATTGATGTTGGCGGTGGAAGTACAGAATTAACCATTATTGTGAATGGGAAAAAGGTAGCAAGTCAATCATTTGAAATAGGTACCGTTCGCATGTTGTTATTTGATGAAAATCGGATTCCAAAATTCATTGAGCAATGGCTGAATGAGCATTTAGATAGAAAGCTGAATTATGAGGTTATTGCAACAGGAGGCAATATCAATTCGGCATTTAAAATTTTGGAAAAGAAGAGTAAATCTGATTGTAAAATAGAAGAGCTCAAAGACTTAATAGTTGAATTTGAATCATTGACAAAAGATGAGCGAATGAGGAAGTATAAAATACGAAGTGATCGCGCCGATGTTATAGTTCCAGCATTAAGAGTATATACGACCATAATGGAAATTGCCGGCTTGGAGCGGCTTCATGCTCCTAAGTTTGGATTGGCCGATGGTATTGTGTTGGATTATTATCAGAAGAACAAATAACACCTCAAAAACGCGTATATGGATCAATTGATTTCAAACAAAGATTTTGCAAAAGCGCTGCAATTGCATGAGAAGAATCCAGTAGTGCCCATATTAAAAGCCATTAGTGGTATTGATAAAATGAATAGATTATACCAAGCTATTCATGAAAAGCAAGGGTTGGAGTGTATTGATTCTATTTTTGACACGTTAAAAATTGGAATATCTATAAAGGGGAATGTTCTAAATGTTCCCGAAAGTGGTGGATGTATTGTAGTATGTAATCATCCTTATGGTGGTTTGGATGGATTAGCTGTTTTACGTGCGTTGCAAGAAAGGAGGTCAGATGTTCGTGTTATGGCTAATTTTATTCTCAAACAAATTGAACCACTCAGCGAATTGTTTATTGCTGTTAATCCACTTGATTCCAAGGTGTCTACAAAGTCAAGTTCAGCTGGATTAAAAGAAGCAATGGCTCACGTGAGTAAAGGCGGTTGTTTAATTATTTTTCCTGCTGGTGAAGTGTCAACTTTTCAAAAAGGGGAACTGGGGGTGCAAGATGCGCGTTGGAGTATTTCCGCAATAAAGTTGATAGTGAAGTTAAAGGTTCCTGTAGTTCCAATTTATTTTGAAGGAGGGAATTCTAATTTTTTTCATTTTCTCGGAAGAATCAACGCCAATCTCCGAACTCTCAGACTTCCTGCGGAATTAATGAACAAGGAAAATCAAAGTATTACCTTAAGAATTGGCTCGCCAATCAGCCCACAGGATATTGATATACTCGGAGATATTCATTTGATCAGTCGTTTTTTAAGAGCAAAGGTGTATGCTTTATCGAATGACATGGATGTGCCAAAGCGATTTTTTAAGGGGGTTAGAAAACGAAAGAAAATTTCAGAAATTTCTGCAGGCCCAAGCAGTGATGTATTGGAAAATGAAATAGCACAAATTTCGGATTGTATACTTTTACAGCAATCTCATTTCGAAGTATATTGTGTTCAAGCTTCTGCTATTCCTAACTTACTCGTTGAACTTGGGAGACTGCGTGAAATTGCTTTTCGCGCAGTAGGCGAGGGCACGAATAAATCTTTGGATTTAGATGCGTACGATTTGCACTATAGGCATTTGATTCTTTGGGACAAGGAAAAGAAGGCGGTTGCCGGGGCGTATAGAATTGGAAACGGCAAGGAAATAATGCACCAATTTGGGAAAAAGGGATTTTACACCAATTCGTTATTCCGTTTCAAAAAAAGAATGTTACCCGTTTTAGAACAGAGCATTGAATTGGGTAGATCTTTTGTTGCTACGGATTATCAAAAACAGCGTTGGCCCTTATTGCTGTTATGGAAGGGTATTATGAAGTACATCGAATCTTGTGAAGATACCTACTTCATTATTGGCCCTGTATCAATGAGTCATGCTTACTCTAGTGTGAGTAAAGAACTTATTGTAAGCTATGTAATGAGGCATTTTAGTGTGGAAAGACCTCAAGATTTTGTGAGAGCGAGAAATCCCTACAGAATGAAATCGAAGCATATTGATAAAGAAGTTCTACTTCACTTTGCAGGAAAGGAAATGCTTAGAATGGATAAGTTAATATCTGAATTGGATCCGAATAAATTGCAAATTCCAATTCTGTTTAAAAAATACTTGGCTCAAAATGCGTGCATCTATGCTTTCAATGTAGATAGATCTTTTAATAATGCAATTGATGCTTTTATGCTTTTAGACATTTCAATGTTAGCGAAGAGTGAATTATTGCAAAGGCGGGATTAATATTAGTCTAAGAATTCAGGGTGTCTGACTTAACAAGTTGAATAGAAAATTTTAATTTCCTTTACAGTGTCCTAATAGTCAGGTTCAGTGAAAAGAATTCTTTTGTGCAAATTCTTTTCTATGAAGTACTTTATATTTCTCGTTGCATGCTTGTTCACTTCACAAGTTGCCAATAGTCAACTAAGAATAACAGAGGTTATGTCTAATGGTGGAACACCAGATTGGTTCGAATTAACGAACTACGGTGCATCTTCAGTTGATATTTCAGGATACAAATTCGATGATGGTTCATTCAGTTTTGCCACTTCAGTTTTTTTAAACGGAATTACCTCGATTGGTCCGGGTGAACGCGTGATTTTTTGTGAGAATGCCAATACCTCTTACCCTGCTACCTTTAGAACTTTTTGGGGACTCGCTGAATCGATTCAGGTAGGAACATATACAGGAACAGGCATTGGACTTTCCTCAAGCGGGGACGGCGTTATTGTATTTGATGCCACCGGATTGGAAGTTTGGCGCGTTAGTTTTGGCGCAGCAACTGCGGGGACTTCGTTTTATTGGGGTTATGATATAAATGGAAATTTTGATCCTAATTATGTGGGATCAGGAAATGTAGGATTAGTAAGCGCTCTCGGAACAGTTCTAACACAAAATACGTTCACAAGTGTAGATGTATCCGCAAACACTGCATCTCCAGGCACAAGCATTCAGCCCTTTAATCCAGTATTGGGTTGTACTGATGTGAATGCATGCAATTATAATTCAACGGCAACAACAGATGATGGTACTTGTCAATATGCTTTAATGTGGTATGTTGATGCTGATGGCGATGGATTTGGAACAAATAATTCAACAACAGAAAATTGCGTACAGCCTTCAGGTTATGTGGGCAACTTTACAGATTGCGAAGATTCAAATTTCTTTATCAATCCGGGTGTTTTGGAAAATTGTTTGAATCTCATCGATGATAATTGTGATGGATTAATAAACACTGATTGTCCTCAACCAGAATTTAGCATTGCATCATCCTCAAATTTCATTCAAGTACAAGAGTCAGCAGGAAGCGTGGCAATTCCCATCTCGGTCTCTCTGAGTTCAACCTTTGATATCAACTTGCAATTCAGTTATTCAATTTACTCAGACGCCACAGAAGGCAATGATTTTGAATTCATGGAAGACATAGTTATTCCAGCAAATACCTCGGGAATATTCAATCATGTAATAACAATTTTAGACGATGCAGATTTGGAGAAAGATGAACGCGTAATACTAAAAATTCAAGGGGTGTCATATGGAACTATTCATGCAACCAACAATTACAGGATTATATTCATAGATGACAATGAGCAGGATGTAATAGCTCCTTCGAATGAACTTTCGATGAACCTTATTTCTAGCTTTAGTAATGGCACATCGGGTGTAAATAGTGCTGAAATTGTAGCATACTGTAGTCTATCTGAGCGTTTGTTTATTGCGAATAGCGTTGGTGCAAAGATGGATATTGTAGATTTTTCTAACCCTTCAGCACCTTCATTAATTACCAGTATCAGCATGGCACCGTATGGAAATATAAATTCTATTGCTATTCATGAGGGAATTGTAGCTGTTGCCATTGAGAATAGTTTGAATCCACAAGACAATGGAAAGGTGGTTTTCTTTGATTATGCAGGTAATTATGTAAACGAAGTTGCAGCCGGTGCAATGCCCGATATGATTACGTTTTCGAAAGATTATACCAAGGTACTTACAGCCAATGAAGGTGAACCGAACGGTGATTACTCGTTAGATCCAGAAGGATCAGTTACAGTTATCAATATTGCAAATGGCATTGCGAATTTGACTCCAGCAGACGTAACACAAATTTCGTTAACTCAATTCAACGGACAAGAAGCTTCACTGCGCTCACAAGGCATTCGAATTTTCTCATCGAGTGCAAGTGTTGCTCAAGATTTGGAGCCAGAGTATATTGCTGTGTCAGATGACAATTCAAAGGCTTTTGTTACATGCCAAGAGAACAATGCAATTTTAGAAATTGATTTGGTTACCAATACGGTTATTACGATTCATCCATGTGGTTACGCCTCTTACGCTGCTGGTTCAGGAAACGCGTTAGATGCATCAGACCAAAGTGGTGCAATTTTAAATACCTCCAATTTACCCATTAAAGGTGCTTACATGCCTGATGCGATAAGTTATTCCACAATTGCAGGTCAAGGTTATTTGTTTACTGCCAATGAGGGTGATTCAAGAGAATTCGGAACCGTTACAGATGCGAATAGAATCAGTTCTTCCACTTTCAATAATTTGGATGCTACTGCCTTCCCAGAGCCAACAATTTTAAGGAACAATAAGTTTTTGGGCCGATTAAGTGGTTTGAAATATTCAGGTGATACAGATGGTGACGGAGATTATGATGAACTGCATGTTATGGGTTCCCGCTCTTTTACCATTCGTGATGCATCTACGAATACTGTAATTTATGATTCAAAAGATTTATTCGAAAGAATTACAGCGAATTCAACCATTACTTCAGCATTCTTCAACGCTTCGAATTCAACGGGTGCAGCGGTTGCTAAAAATAGAAGTGATGACAAAGGTCCAGAACCTGAGGGTATTACGTTAGGGGTAATAGGTGGTATTCATTATGCATTTATTGCGCTTGAGAGAGTAGGTGGATGCATGGTATTCAATGTTGAGAATCCGACTGCCCCTGTTTTCGTTACCTATGTCAATAATAGAACGTTAAATGGAAGCGGTCCTGACCTGGGTGCAGAAGGTATCATTTTTATTCCTGGTACGGTATCTCCAAACGGTCAAAACATTGTGATTCTGGCAAATGAAGTAAGTAGTACATTGTCTATTTATTCCGCTTCGAATTGCAATGAATTGGCTTACTACAGCGATTCAGACGGAGATACTTTTGGAAATGCATCGAATCTTATAATGGCTTGCGAACAACCTACTGGTTATGTCTTAGATAACTCAGATTGCAATGATTCAGATGCATTGATCAATCCAAATACAGCTTGGTATTTAGATTCAGATGACGATGGGTTTTATGTGTCGACAGTGGTTCAATGCGAACAACCGTCACAGGGATACACCATTGCTCAGAGTATTTTAGGTGACTGTGACGACTCCAACGCTGCGGTGAATTCACTTGCAAATGAAGTTTGTAATGCTATTGATGATAATTGTAATGGAGAAATAAATGAGGGAGTTATTTTCAATGACTACTTCGAAGACATGGACAATGACGGTTTTGGATTCGGTGTAGCGCTGAATGCTTGCCAGCAACCAGCAGGGTATGTTTCAACCAATTCTGATTGCGATGATATGAACATGAACATCAATCCATCAGCTTCGGAAACGTGCAATGCATTGGATGATAACTGTAACAATTCGGTAGACGAAGGCGTTCAAACAACATTCTTTGTAGATTCAGACGCTGACGGTTTCGGATCGGATGCCTCAATCTTAGCTTGTGCTCAGGCTGCTGGCTTTTCCCTTGTAAATGGTGATTGTAACGATAACAACGGCTTAATAAATCCAAGTGCTACTGAATCATGCGCAAATGCATTTGATGATGACTGTGACGGATTAATTAATGAGGGTTGTGTGAATCAATTGCTTGGAGATAATTTTACAAATCCACAAAGTATAGCCATCACCTATTGGCCGAATTGTTCAAGTACAACGCACTCACTTGTGGGTTATGCTTCTTCACCCAATGCACAGTCTATTTGTATTACCGGTGAAGATAAATGGCATCAATTTGTTGCAAACTCAGAGGGGGTAAGTATTCAGGTCAATTCAACTTCGAATGACATTGTTTTGGAATTGCAATCTGCTTCAGGAACTTTGATTGCCATAGAAAATGCCGTATTGGGTATTGGAAACGAAATACTTAATGCAGGTGGGTTAACCGCAGGGCAGATATACAAAATTGCAGTCAGAAATTATGATAGTTCACTTGGAATTGGATCTTATTCTATTTGTGTTAAATCATTGAGAAGAGGTGGATGTGACTCGGGTAATAGCCCGTCATGGTCTAATAATTTGAATTTGTGTAATGTATATAAAGCTTCTTGGGCAGGATCAGGAACGCAGTATCGATTTACATTTACTGGAGTGAGTGGTATTGCTACAGGCAATGTTTACTCACGAACTCAATCTTCCGATTTACTTCCATTGTCTAACGTACAGCCCACCCTTCCTTTGGGATGTAATTATCAAGTGCAAATCACGAATATATTTTCATTGCAAAATGGAGCTGGTGAAACTGAAGTCATAGAGGTTCCATCGTTAGGGTCCTGCAACTTAACACTGCAACAATCACCCGTAACAGCTGTGCGCCTTGCAGACCGATGCGAAAATGGTCCGCGATTCAGAAGTGGTATTGTTTACAGTTTACCTTGGGTTTGTGGCGTTAACAATTGGAAATGGGAATTCACTTTGGTCGATGCTGCATTGAATCCAATTGGTCTACCTATTGTACATTACAGAAATGCGTCAAGCAATGGTTTGAATTTAGGAACTGTTGCTGCATTGCAAGCTGGTCAAACCTATGCAGTTAGAACAGCACCTTCTTTCTCATGGGGCGATGCTCAATTTGGTCCAACACAGTATATCTGTATTTTGGGCTCTGTGTCTTCAATCACCAATAAGCCAGTACAAGAATTGAATAAAATGAGAATGGAAGAAAATATATCTATTGCAGTATATCCAAACCCAGCACAAGCAACCAACATTGAAATTCAGGTTTCAGGAATGGAGAAGCAAGGTATAGTGGAATTTAGAATAACAAATGAATTGGGACAACAAGTTTATAGTTCCCAAAAATGGATGAACAATAACGAAGCTTATAATTTATCTGACGAAATGAAGCTTTCGCCAGGGTTATATCATGTTGAGGCAATGGTGAATAACAATCGAATTATACAACGGTTGATTATTCTAAATTGATAGTTTAAATGTTTGAAGTGAAAGAGGGGTTAACGAACCCCTCTTTTAATTTTCTATTAACAATGGTAGTGATTTAAAGCATTAATTTTTAACATAGCATAATAACAACCTAAAGTACTCACAGGGCTTGTAAATGTAGGTTTGCATCCATGAAATGGATCGTTATTTTATCCTGCTTTTTATCCTTGTCTTCGAATGCTCAAGATGCATTGCAAGGAGTTTATATTGAAGAGTGGTACCGTGTAAAAAAGAAGGATTTAAGTGCTCAAGAATTATCAGGTCCAATTGATGTAGATGCTGTAACGTATCGCATTTACCTCGACTTAGCCCCGGGGTGCCGTTTTCAAGCTGCATATGGTTCGCCAGCACATGCTTTCTCAATAAAATCCAATGCAAATTTTTTCAATCATGCTGAAGTCGGAAATTTCAATGTGAATGTCATTCCAGAGCGCATGTTGAAACGAAATTTAGTTGCATTAGACTCGTGGTTATCTGCAGGTGCAGTAAGTGAAAATTTAGTTGGAATACCATTGGAGAATGACATTGCAGGTGTTGATGAAATTTATGATTTTGAAAAAGGGTTTTACAGTTCATCGAAAAAATCTGATAGGAAATCGATTCGTGAAGTAGATGGTGCCCACCGAGGTGCTTTCGTCTCTTTTCCAACTTTCTATAATATGGACACAGCAACTTCTGTATTGGGCTCTGTTTCAAGAGGAAATATTTTTCAAGTTAACAATGGAGCTTGGGCGTGTTTGGGTAAGGGAAGTGTAGGTGTTGACTCCCTTGGAGTCAATATGGTTTTAATTGGGCAGTTTACAACCTCCGGTGGTCTAGAATACAGAATGAATGTTATGATTCGAAACAACGATGGAAAGTCGTTGAAATACGTATGTGAAAATCCACAAGATGGTGAAATTCTTTTGCCATGTCTGAAGGGTGAAATTTTGAACGAGAATAACAAAAAAAAGAAAAGTAAAAAATAAGAGTATGAAAAAAATCTATTTAGTGGCTTCAGTATTGGTTGGTATACTTTCTCTAACGCATATGAATGCTCAAGTTGGTCTGGAAGGAATTGTAGTAGAAAAATATTATATCTCTGACGCATCGGATTCTACTGATGCAGCAGACAATGGCGCGGTTTATCCATTGCATGTCGGTTCTACAACATACAGAGTATACGCCGATCTTCAAACCGGATATAGTGTAATACAGTTATTCGGTAGCGAACAGCACCCTTGGCAGATTAGTACTACTACATCTTTTTTCAATGATCCGAATTGGGGAGTTTCTGTCTATCAAGGAACAAGTGTAAACAATACAAAGAAAAATACCCAACTTATAGACTCGTATATTACCATTGGTGGCGTTGCAAATGGCCTTTGCGGTGTTTTAAAAACAGAAGATACCGATGGTACTATTGGAAACAATCAAGGAGTTTTAGCGAATGCTGATCCAGCTGCAGGAACGCCAATTACAGGAGGAGCTGGAGTAGATGGTTTAATGCCTGGTGCACCTATATTACCCAACGTATTGGGAATCACTTCAGAGTTGGATTTATTTGATCAGACTGCTGGCGGTACTTTCAATGTGGTGAATGGTGCTGTAGCAGCTTTGGGCGGAATGCAAGGTGTAACGGCCAGTAACATGGTGTTGATTGGTCAATTTACGACTGATGGTGTTTTCACTTTTAAAATGAATTTGCAATTGGGCACTCCAACTGCAGGTGGAAGTGAAATTTGGGTGGCTGAAAACCCCTTAACTGGAGAGTTTCAGGATTCAACTTTAATATATACTTCGCAACCAGACACAACGGGTATTGGGATAGATGTTTTATCAATCAATGGTCTAAGCCTCTATCCAAATCCGACTCAAGATATACTCTATGTTGGACATGATATTTTGAAGGGTCAATTCAATCAATTGGTAATCTCAGATTTGACTGGAAGAGTGATTTTTCAATCTCCAGCTTTTGGTCGTCAATCAAATATTGATGTAAGTGCATTCGCAAGAGGAGTTTACGTTGTGTCGTTAATGAATGATTCTGGAAGTATTAGCAAACGATTTATTAAAGAATAATTCGCAATGAAGTCTCACTTTTTTTTATCAAGATTGATAGCTGTTCTGACTTGTTTGGGCTTGTCGTCTTGGATTCATGCTCAGGGCACATTGAAGGCCAAAGTAACTGATGAGAAGGGGCAGCCTTTGTACGGAGTTATTGTGGTTGCAATGGAGAATCAGTCCATTCTCAATAGAACAGAACCAGACGGTTCGTTCGAATTGAAATTTCCAGATTCGAAATTGTACACCTTGAATTTCGTACTCATGAGTTACAATACTCTTGAAGAAAAGATGCAACTTTCAAATGGTGAGACAAAGAGTTTGAATTTTACAATGTTTAGTTCGTCTTATGTGATGACTGGAATTGATGTAAAAGCCAAGGCTGTGAAAAACTCAGATGGATATTTAGATAAGTTGAAAATGAACGAGGCGAAGACCATTGATTTTATCTCTGGTGAAACGATGAAAAAAATTGGTGATCCAAACGTAGTTTCCGCCATAGCAAGAGTGTCTGGAGTGAGTACGAGCGGTGGACTAATTACAGTTCGAGGAATAGGAGATAGATACGTGAGAACTACACTGAATGGCTCACGAATTCCAACCTTAGATCCATTGACCAATAACATTAAGTTAGATATTTTTCCAGCGAGTTTAATTGATAACATTATTATCACAAAGACGCAGAGTGCTGATTTACCAGGCGATTGGGCTGGTGCATACATTTCAGTTGAGACCAAGGATTATCCAGACCAGTTGACTCTTGCAATAGAATCTCAATTTGGATACAATCCGCAGTCTACCTTTAAAGACATCATCACTTCCGATAGAAGTTCAACAGATTGGTTGGGTTTTGATGGCGGAGTTCGTATTCGCGAAACAGATAATGTAGACTCTCCGAATCTTGATCCATCACAGTATCAAGAATTTGTTGCATTGGGGCTTGGTGACTACTTCACGCAATTGGGAGTTCATGGTTGGCAAGATGGTTCGTCAGAATCCGATATCTATTTTCGCCTGGGATTGGTACAGTTGGGCTTGTTATCCGCGAATCAAATCAATGATCAAGCTGCTTTTCAATCTGCAAGAAATAATTACAATCTTACTTATAAACCTCAAGCATTTAATTTAATAAACCCGCAGGGAACTGACTATAATAGTGGCTTCGCGAACAATTGGAGTGTCCGATACAAGAGGGCTCCAATCAATTTTACTCAAAATGTGAGTATTGGTAATGAGTTGAAATTGTTTGGAAAATCGCTCGGGTATTTTGTTGGCGTTCGTTATGGGACAAATTACCGATTTGATGCCAATGGTATCTCTCAACGTGTAGGTGATGCTTCGTTGAATTATCCTGTTGATAGACAAGATGCGGTTCAAATTGGACGTGAAACAAATTCATGGAATGCGTTATTCAATGTAGCTTATAAGTTGAATGCGAATCATCGTGTTTCCATGATGTTCATGCCAAATTTTATTGGTGTAAATGATGTAGCTAATTACTCGGGGGTTCCTTTTTCAAGCGCATTTGAAGAGGTGAATATCAATGCGAATATTTTTTATGAGCAACGTAAACAGTTGGTTTATCAATTTGCGACCTCTCACTTCTTCCCAAAAAACAAGCTGAAAATTGAATCCAATTTTAGTTACACTGACGGGCAAAGTATTGCTCCTGATTTTAAATCAACCCAATACGCAATGGGTGTTGTGAACTATACGCAGGTTACCGGATACGTATTCAGTCCAACATTTGGAGAGGGAATTCGACGATTTTATAGATATTTAGATGAGAACTTAATGGACATGCGTTTGGGTGGTGAATTGCCTTTGGCTTTTTGTCAAGAAGAAGGTTTGACAAGAAAGTTAAATTTTGGATTGGCTTCTCAGCGCAATGATCGAAAAATTGATAACGATGAATACAAATTATTCGCGAACCCCAATGCATCACTAGACCCTTTGACTTCGAATGACCTCGATGGTTATTTGTCACCTGACAAGTTTATCATGGGTGAAAACTTTCAATATTATTATGTACGAAACAATTACATCCGAAACCACTCTTTTGGCAATAGCAATGTTAACGCTGCCTATTTGTCTTCTGATTTTGAAATAAATCAGCACCTGCGACTTATTGGTGGGTTAAGATTAGAGCACACAGATATTTTTGTTGATGTAGATGAGTACAATAGACTGGGTTATGCACGTGGTGATATTCGAAGAGAAAACGTGGGTGGTTTCCCACTTGTAAATCCAGGGGAAATTCAGCAATTTGATTTCCTACCAAATGTGAGTCTGGTATATAAGCTGAAAAATGAAGAGTTGGGCCAAACCAACCTCCGTATGAATTATGGCAAGTCATTGGCAAGACCAAGCATCAGGGAATTGAGTGATGCCGCTATTTTGGACAATGAATTTAGAACATTGGTTTATGGTAATTCCGATCTGAAAATGGTAGGAATTACGAATTACGATTTTAGGGCTGAGACTTATTTCAAATCTGGAAACATGTTAAGCGCGAGTGCGTTCTACAAAGATTTTAAAAATCACATTGAAATGGGATTTGGTTCAGCAGGTATAACGTGGGAGAATATTGCGAAATCGAATGTCTTGGGTCTTGAGTTTGAAGGAAAAAAAGAGATTGGAGATCATTTCGAGTTACGAGCGAATGTTACGTTAGTTAAATCCAAAGCTGAATTTATTCGTAGAGATTTACAGATTATCAACGGAGAAAAAGTATATACAATTCTTGATACGTTGAATCGACCAATGTTTGGGCAGGCGCCTTATCTCGTAAATTCAATGATTGCATACAATGCGGATTCAATTGGTTTGAATATTACAGCAAGCTATAATGTTCAAGGTCCTCGATTGGTAATTGCAGGTGCTATTAAGGGTAGACCCGATGTTTATGAAATACCAAGACACATGATTGACTTGAAAGTATCCAAGAAATTAACAGATCATTGGTCTATGAGTATGACCATTCGCGATTTATTAAATACCCCAGTTCGAAGAGCGTACAAAATAGATTCCATTAATTATGCTGGAGAAGTTCAAACTACTGAAGCAGGTTGGTATGACTATGACCGTTTCCGTTTTGGAACGAATTATCAATTAAGCATAACATACAAATTATGAAAAAAATAATTTTAGCTGCCCTAACACTGCTTGTTGGTATTCAAGGGTTTGGTCAATTGGAAAAAGTGAATGTGGAGACGTACTATGTTTCAGATTTGAATGATGCATCAGACGTTACAGGAGGAACACTAATTCAAGGTTCAAAAACATATCGCATATACTTAGACTTGCTTCCAGGTACCCGTGTTAAAGGTTTATTTGGAAATGTTGATCATCCCTTTCGAATAGGGTCTACAGATACCATTTTCAACAACTTAAATGGTAATACGTTTGGAAAAGATTTCACCAAAGTTTCGTACGGAGAAAATACAATGGCTTTAGATAGTTACATAACCATTGGTCAAACCGCTAAACAAGGTTCGAAATTATTTTTTGGTGTGCCGAAGTCAGATGACCTCGATGGGTCATTTATTGGTGGAATGAACAATGATGGTGGAAGTGCTGCAATTAGCACAGGTTTATTAATGAACCAAGATCCTTCAGCTGGAGTTCCACTGACAGTAGCAGACGGAATGGACACGTTACTTACAAACGCGGCAGTATGGAATTCAGTTGGAATTTTAGATTTCACAACCGGGAATGATAGTACCATCTTTGGTTCTTTAAGAAAGGGAGTTGAATTCGAAAGCACCAATTTCTTGTTGGAAAGCTCAATTCCATTTGCAGGCAAGTTACCTGAAAAAAATGAAGTTCTGATTGCTCAAATTACGACTCTTGGAGAGCTTGATTTTAATTTGAATGTCACGGTTGAGTATTTCGAGAATGGAAATCTCGTAACTATGAATTATGTGTCAGCTGATACCTTACTCGACGGCAATACGGCCTACAATCCATTTTTAAGTTATCCTTTTGCATGTGGATGCACTGACCCGAATTATTTGGAATACAATTCCTCTTTCGTTTGTTTATTGGAAGGCAGCTGCATCAATGAGATTATCATGGGATGCACAGATTCAATGGCATGCAATTTTGATCCAGATGCAAACTTGAATATTCAAGAACTTTGTTGTTATCCCGGTTCATGTAATGGAAGAGATATTGCTGAGGTTTGTCCGCAATTATCTGGTGAATCGTTAGACATTCAGTTGTTTCCAAATCCAGTACAAGACAATCTTACTTTAAATATCTTACAATACGAGCCGGGTGATGTGACCTACGAAATATATTCTCAATACGGAAATTTGTTGTCATCTAGAATATTGGGGTCAATTGATACAAACTATAGTGAGACCATTAGCTTATCTCAATATGAATCGGGTCTATATCACATACAAGTGATCTCAACAAGTGGAAAGATGAGTAAAATGTTCTTCAAATTATAATGAGATGAAAGCAATTATTTGGTGGTTAAAATTGAGTTTAGTTACTGCGGTATTTATTTCATGCAATGATGAAAATACCGATGAACATGTTATTGAAAGAGGAACCGTTGTTGATTCACAAGGTCAGGTTTATGCAACTGTTAAAATTGGTGATCAGTGGTGGATGGCTGAAAATTTGGCGGTGAATACCTTTAATGACGGGAGTTCAATATTAGAAATTTCACCTGACTCACCTGATTCAGTTTGGGGAAATGTATCGGGTCCGGCTTACACATTCGTTAATGATACGTTGTACGGTCTATTGTATAACAATGCGGTTATTCAAGACCCTCGTGGAATTGCGCCGGTCGGTTGGCATGTTCCTACAGATGAGGATTGGAAAAAATTAGAAGAGGCAATTGGAGTATCAAATGTGAACAGCTTGGGTTGGAGAGGTGATACCGAAGCTGAAGATTTAGTTCCAAAGTTTTCCATTGGATGGTTGGAAGGCTCATTTTTATTTGGTACGGGAAAATACGGTTTTGAAGCATTACCGGGAGGTTGCATTCTCTTTAATGGAGAAAGAAGTTCTCAAGGTAACACTGCTTTTTGGTGGACATCAAGTTCAATTCAAGATGAGGCGTATTACCGATATATTGATGCAAACAAAAAACAAATTTTTCGTCAAAAGACCTATGCGAATTACGGTATGAGTATTCGTTGTGTAAAAAATTAATTTATGAAAAAGTATATACTCGTACTCATCTGTCTAGGTGCCTTTCGCCATGGTAACGCCCAGTCATGGTATCTTGGGGTTCAAGCAAATTATGGGTGGTTAACGTATTCTGAAAAAACAAATGAAGAACTTGGTGGGTTAAATGATCAATTGATATCTCGAATTGACGCACAGGATACCTACAATTGTGGTATTCGTTTAACGAAAGATTTCAATGAGAATTTGGGAATAACCTCAGGAATTTCATTCGATGCAAAAAAGGAGTTGTGCGCAGATTGTGTGGATTTGTCTATTGATAAATACATGCGCACATATTCATACGTAACTGTTCCTCTGGGAATTCAATATACATTGAATACATCAAAGAAATTGAAGCCCTTCGTCTCAATTGCTCTTGAAGCGGCATACTTAATCAAATCTACCGAGACCATTCGATTTACTGGTGATAACAGAGATCAATATTTTTCCAATGAAGCTGATTTAAATTCAATTGTTTGTAGCTCTCAAATGCGTGTGGGTTTTGATAAAAAAATAGATGATAAAACTAAGTTTTCTTTTTACATGCAACAGCAATCGAATATAAATTCAATAACGAATAGTTTAATCGAAAAGCGTTGGCATTCACTGCAAGCTGGAATTGCTTTCAGGCATATGATTGGAGGCAAGTGAACAGAAAGTTAAGAATTTGAAATTCCCATATTTCACACTGTAAATAATTACCTAACAAAGGGCCCATTTGGGCCCTTCTTCTTTAATAATTATGTAATGTCATTTTCATTCTAAAACCTTCTTGAAAGTAGAATTTTGGCGCAATGAAAAACCAAAATTACATCATGAAAAATCTAAACATTTTCAAAGCCCTTGCTGCAGGAGTTGTTGCAATGGGAGCTATGGCATCGGCCACAGCACAATCCAATCTGGGAGCATCATGTGGATGTCCTCCAGTAGCTTCAAGAACTGAAGTGATTGTTTCTTCAATGGCAGGTTACACTGCAGTTTCTGGCACGTATGGTGGTGAATTAACTACTGGTGCGAATTTTACATGTGATAAAACGTATATCCTAGACAAGAAAATTTACATTCCATCTGGACAAACATTGACCATTGAGCCAGGTACTGTTATTAAAGGTGCTGCCAATGCAACTTCAGCTGAAGCTACAGCTTTGGTGATTGAGCGTGGTGGAACTATCATTGCTAACGGAACTGAATCTTGTCCAATTGTATTCACTGCACAAGCTGACCCAATGGATGGTTCTTACCCAGTATCGAACAAAGGTAAGTGGGGTGGTGTAGTTGTTCTAGGACGTGCATACAACAACTTAACTTTAGCTGCAAACGGTCCGTTTACAGTAGGTACTGCTGGTAAATTGGCTGTTGCTGATGGTCTAGGTACTGTAGAAGGTTTCCAAACCACAAATCCTCAAGATCAATTCGGTGCGAATTTAGGAGCTGGTGAGTCTTTCAATAACGACGATAACTCAGGAATTTTGCGTTACGTTTCTATTCGTCACTCAGGAGCTATATTGGCTTTGGGCGGAGAAATTAACGGTTTAACTCTTGCGTCTGTTGGTCGCAATACAACGGTTGAGCATATTGAGATTGTTTCTTGCGCTGACGATAACATTGAAATCTTCGGTGGTAATGTGAACTTAAAGTATTGCACAACGTTGTTTGGTAATGACGATATGTACGATTGGGATTTGGGTTGGACTGGAAAGGCTCAGTTCCTTTTCGGTATGAAAGATGACAACACTTGGAGCACAGATAGCGACAACGGTTTTGAAATGGATGCTGATGACAACAAGTCAAACAATTTGGTTCGTTCGCATCCAATTATCTACAATGCTACTATTATTGGTAATTCTAAATCTGCAACAAATACAGATAACACGTCTTTAGCGGGCATTTGCGCGAAGGAATTAACAGAAGGAGAAATCTACAATTCTATTTTCGCAAACTTTAAAAATGGTATGAACATTCAGAAATCTATTTCTGGTGCACGTACTTATGCAACAGGTGGTGAGGCTTGGCACAACTGGACAAACATTGCCGGTCCAGCTTCTGCAACTGCGGGTAATGGTTCACAATCATTGAAAATTGTTTGTAATACGTTTGTTGGTGTAACTACGCCAATTACCATCAATGCTTCTGGATCTAACCAAGGAACAGGAACACCACAAGTTGCTGGTTCTGCAGACTACGTTCAGTTCAATACTACTGATAAAAATGATATTGTTGCATCTTTACCAGGATTCAATTTCAACTACACTGTGAATTCAACAACAAATGCATTCAGTGTTCAGAATGACATCATTCCAAATCCAGCATTAAGTACTACCGGCTGTCCTACTACTCCAGTAGACGGATTCTTCGAGCCAGCTCCATTCCGTGGTGCATTCTCCTCTGAAAATGGTCAGAACTGGTTGTCGAACTGGACATATTCTAACCTAGTAGGTGCTACAAAAGGTGTTCGTGCATGTCCAACAGATTTGAACTTCGACGGAGTAACAGACGTTTCTGACTTCTTGATTTTCGCCCCAGCATTCGGTACTTCTTGTAACTAAAAAATAAAATGCCCCTCCCTTGGTGGAGGGGCTTAATTAAAAATTTATGAAAACAATTAAACGTCTTCTTGGTATTGGTTTGTTGTTCGCTTCAACAAACGTATTTTCTCAAGGTTTGGAGGGTGTAATAGTAGAAAAATACTATCTTCCAAATGCTGCTGATGTTGCTAATGCAACAGACAACGGAGCTATTACCCCGTTAACTACAAACTCTGTTGTTTACCGTGTTTATGTTGATATGGCTGCCGGTTATAAGTTTAACAGCTTGTTTGGTAGTTCAGCTCATAACTTGACCGTTAACTCAACAGCTAACTTTTATAATGATCCATCTTATGGTGTAAGTGTGAACCCAGGTACTGTTTCTTTCAGTAATATCAGAAAGAACACCGCTATGATAGACTCTTGGTTTACCTCAGGTGGTGCTGGTGGTGGAAAAGTGGGTGTATTGAAATCAGAAGATACTGATGGTTCAATTGGTCACGCTACTGGATTATTGGCAAATAATCCGGGCGGTTGCTTTGGATTGGCCATTACTGGTTCTGGATCAGCTGATGGTATGTTACCAACTTCTAGTACAACTTATATAGTTCCAAACGGATTAGGTTTGGGTTCAGCTTTAGATGTTCTAGATCAAACTGCGGGAAACTCTATTTTAATTACCAACGGTTCAATTGCCGCACTTGGTGGTGTTGTAGGTCCAACGTCTTCAAATAAAGTTTTAATTGCGCAGTTTACAACTGAAGGTCAATTGAGTTTTGCTTTGAACTTACAAATTCAGAATATTGCTACCGGTGTTGCAGAGAACTATGTTTCTTCAAACCCAGTATCAGGTGAATTAACTCACCCCTCTTTGACACTTTCTCCAAACGTTGCACCTACCATTGCAATTACAAGTCCATCGAATAATGCTGCAATCATCACTGGCAACGCTATGACCTTCACAGCAGACGCAACAGATGCTAATGGTACAGTAACAGAGGTTAGTTTTTATTTAGACGGTGTATTATTGTCTACTGATGCTACAGCTCCATACGAGGCAGCTTACACTGCAGTTACCGGTTCACACAGTTTGTATGCCGTTGTTTCTGATAATGATTGTGCTTCAGTTACTTCTTCTACAGTAAACTTTACAGTAGCTCCTAACCAAGCTCCTTCAGTTGTATTAACAGCCCCAACTTCGGCAATTGCAGGTACAAGTGTTACTTTCAGTGCCACTGCATCTGATGTAGATGGTTCTGTAGCTCAAGTTGAGTTCTTTGTAAATAACGTATCAGTGGGTGTTGATGCTACAGCGCCATATTCTGTTTCTTACACTGCAACTCTTGGCTCAGGTCAAGTTGTTAAAGCTGTAGCTACAGATGATCTTGGTTTAACAGCTAACTCAAACTTAGTTACAATGAACGTTCTTGCAAACGTTCCACCAACAGTAGCTTTGACAGCTCCTTTATCGGGTGCTGCTTATGTTGCTCCTGCCGCAATTACAATTTCAGCGAATGCATCTGATTCTGACGGATCAATAGCACAAGTTGAGTTCTTTGTAAACAACGTATCTGTAGGAATTGTAACAACTGCGCCTTATACTGTATCTTGGACTTCTACACCAGGTTCTAAAACCTTTGTGGCGAAAGCAACAGATAGCAATGGAGCACTTACAACATCTTCATCTGTAACTTTAGACATTGCAGATCCAAACGCTTTACCATATGAAGTGGGTGATGTTACTCAAACTTGTGAATTACCAACTTTCTGTTTGCCTCTTGCGGTATCTGCTACCAATCCAATTAACAACGTGAAAGGATTCGATGTAACATTTACTTATGATGCGAACGATCTTCAACCAACAGGCAACATTACCGTTTATAATACTCTGACTAACTCTTCATGGGTTGAAACTGCTTCTGCGGTTAATACTCCGGGTGTATTAGATGTTGCGGTTTATTTCAATGGATCTGCTCCTGCAAATGCGGAGTTTGAAGGTACTGGTAATATATTCTGTATTGAATTTACACGTCTTGGTAACTTGAACCCAATAGACTCATCTACTTTAGCGGTTACATTCTTGCAAGAGAGTTACATTACTGGAGTTCAGACTCGTTCTGCTTCTGCTGGTAAGGCATACTCAGTTCGTGACGAAAACTATGCAGCAACTTTACAGTTCTGGTCAGATAATTCACCAATACAGTATGACGCTGCTTCACCGAACTCATATTTAGTAACAAATATTTATGGTGTTTCAAATGGAGTAATCACAAATCAGAATTCTCCGGTAGTACCAAATACAAGTGGTGTTTTTGTTCATGACTTAACAGATGGAACAAATATTCAAATAGAGCGCGATGTAAACAACAACAATTCTGTTCAGCTTCTTGTAAATGCTGCTGATGCGGTATTGGGAAAAACTTTGTTGATCAATGGTGCGTTTACTCCAACAATTTATCAAATCCTAGCCCTTGACGTGAATTTAGACGGTGTTGTGAGTGCGGGTGACGTTTCTCAGTTAAGACAGCGTGCAACTCTAGCTTTAGGCGAATTCATGCAAGCTTGGAACTATTCAGTAGATGGAGTTTCAAACGGACAGGCTTCTAAAGACTGGATCTTTGTTGATCAATCGCGTATCAACTCGAACCCAGCTTATACCATCTCTGCATCTTTCCCATCTTGGGACGGAGTTGGATTTAACAAAGCACACGTTCCTGTTGTTCCATTCGTATTGGCGGCCAACGTAACAGACTACGAAGATTGCCCATTAATCAATGATGAAATCTATAAAGGTATCATGTTAGGTGATGTGAACGGAAGCTACGCTGCATATACTGCAGATGGTATTTTAAAGACAAACGAAACAGATTACATCCTTGTTGACTTAACCAATCAAGTGGTTGAAGGATCTCAAGTTCGTATCCCTGTATCATTTGTTTCTTCTGAATCAGTGAACGCAATTGATATGGCAATGACTTTCGAGCCAACAGTTGAATATTCAAACTTAAATGAATTGCAATCAAATGCAGAGGGTGAGAAGTTCTTCAATTCAAATGATGAAACTTTCCGTTATTCTTCATTCAATGTATACAATTTCGATTCAAATGAAAATGTAGCTGAATTGGTATTAACTACCAATGGAAACTCTGTAATTGAAAAAGATTTGAATGCAGTATTGGGAATGTTAAATGGTAAAGAAACAGAAATTCGTTTCAAGAAAGCTACCGTTGAAACATCAACTGAAGTTCAAGTTTATCCAAACCCATCAACTGGAATCTTCGCAGTAACTGCAGGTTTTGATGGTTGGTTAGAGGTAATAGACGTTACAGGAAAATTGGTTCACCAAACTACTTTAGTTAAGGCAAATCAAATGTCTGAAATTAATCTTTCTGATGTAAACGCAGGTATATACATGGTTCGTTGTTACAACAATGATGTAGTGTCTACAGTGCGCGTAGTTATTGAAAAATAAGAGTTATAGTTCAAGTAAAAGGTCGCTCAATTCGTTGAGCGACCTTCTTACTTTAATACAATAAGCCATGAATCGAATTTTACTTTTAGTTTTAGTGTGTTTATTATCAAAAGAAGCTGTTGCAAATGATTTTCTTTTGAATCAAAATGACACTATTGTTTTAGATTTGAACACTGCTATGTATACACAAAGTGCAGGCGTGTATTACATAGACATTCCAGTTCGAATCCACTCAACGAATACAGCGATTAATTCATTTGATTTTTGGTTTCAATTTGATACCAACAAACTCACTTATGTCTCAACTTCTAACCTTACTTCGGGTCTCGATCCCTTCACATTTTTTAATGTTAATAATCAATACTTGAGTAATACCTCACCAGGCTCTTCAATAAATTTTGCTTGCCCACTCTATACGAATCTTTTAATGGTACGATTTAGTCTACAAGGGGCTTGCACTGAAGTATACAGTTCAGATTTTTTTAATACAAATGCCTTAGTCAACGGTGAGGTTAGTGTTCCTCTGTTCAAAGACGCTATCATTCAACCTATAACCATAGAGTCCGGATTCCCTATCTGTATTCCCAGTGACGTAACATTTAGTTATCCGAGTACATATGGTGGAAGAATTATCTCGAATTATTTTTGGGATTTTAATCCAATCGGAACTAGTACGTTGCAAGGACCTGTTTTCAATTTGACTCAAGATGGTACTTTCCCAATTACTCTTGACATTACTACAGAACAAGGTTGCACTTATCAGCTATTCAACGAGATTACAGCTTACCCAGCACCTTTGGTATCTTTTACAAGTTCTTTTGATGAAATATCAAATCTTGTGTCGTTTACCAATTTATCAACTATTCCAAGTGGTAACATTATAACTTGGGATTGGGATTTTGGTGATGCAACTTTCTCAAGTTTGTTTGAACCTACACATACCTACCCAGCCCCAAATACTTATTCTGCAACGCTAACAGCAACCTCAGACTTTGGGTGCACGGCGTCATTCACTGATTTTGTTTATGCAATTGGAATCGAAGAAATTGAAATTGAAGAACTAACAATTGAATTATTTCCGAATCCTGCAATAAACGAATTACATATAACCTCTAATTTCAATGGATCATGCGTCATTTATGACGCCGTTGGAAATGTTGTCTTCGAAAACATTTTGATTTACAATGGACAAAATTTGAATTTGAATATTTCGAATTTAGCTCAAGGAAGTTATGTTATTAAAGCATTATCTGAATACCATGAAGTGAGTAGTTCATTTTTGGTAACGAGGTAATCATTTGGTTTAATGGTTCTCTAAAAGGGGCTCAACGGAGCTCCTTTTATTATTGCATTACCATCACTAAAACAACAGTCCATGGAATTACTACATTATCGAAGCCTTTTGTGGATAGTGCTTCACCAAGTGTACTCATGAATGCAATCAATGCGCATGATGCAATAGAAATTCCTGGCACCTGCGTAATTGCTTGGGTAAAATAACAAATGCAAAAAGCCGACACAAAAAAGGCGATATTTCCAGACACACTTTTGCTCTGTGAGAAAACGCGATAAGGCATCCAATTCAAACGCTTCCCTACCAACGCAGCCAATGGATCACTAACGGCAAGTATGGTAATGGGTAAATAGAAATAATGATATTCTCCCTTCCATGCATAGATTAAAAAGCACGTGTAAACGGCTAGTGGATAACATAAGCTTCCCCATGTTTTTCGTTCTACCGCATTTATGGAAGGAAGAAATCCATATTTCAAACTTCCAACTAAAATCAAGGCAAATGAGGCACATAACAAAAGAACCCACCAGTGATTACTCAGAAAAAGGGGGAAAAGATATGTAAGCATGCCAGTTCCAACATGAACCCATTTCCGAGTGTACTCAGCTTGAATAGAAAAAAAACGATACATGAATTCTGCACTTGCAAAGAGCATCAGAAAAGAAAGCGACAGAAGTAAAGAATTTATAATGTCTGTCATATGGTTTGATAAGAGGTAAACATGAGGCCCATCTGAATCCATGAGAAAACAGCCAAGGCAAAAAGAAAACCATCGAAACGATCTAAAATTCCGCCATGTCCTGGTAACAATTGACTGAAATCTTTGACCCCAGCTACCCGCTTAACGGAACTTGCAAGCATGTCTCCTGAGAATGCTAAAATGACAATAAACAATACAGAAGTAATTCCATAGCCATTACCGTATATGAAATAGCCTAAGATTGATGTCAATGCTGTAGAGCCTAAAAAACCACTCCATGTTTTATTCGGACTTATCCTAGGCCATAACTTGGGACCCTGAACTAACTGTCCAATGATTTGCGAAAGTCCATCGAAAATGACGACAAAAAAATAAAGCGGTGTCACGGTTTCCCAAGTGAGCGGATTAAAAAAAATGGGGAGTAAAAGTAGGATGTAAAAAAAAGAAATGACATGCGGCGTAATTTGTTTTTTATTCGGAAAAACGCGCTGTATTTCGTACAATCCCAATAAGGCTATCACGGCCAATACATGCAGGGTATAGGTCTCTTGCACAAAGGCAAATAACAACGGAAATACCATGAGTAAATACACCAGATACTTGGTCCAATGTTGTTGTTTCTCAGAAACAGTTTTCCTTTTTGTAATGAACAGAACCGCAAGTCCAGTGAACAGAAATAAAACTCCTAAAATGGCTGAGTAAATCCAGAATTTATCCATTTTTTTTCCGACCTAGTTTCTGATGTGCACTGGTGAAATGACCCGCCGATAGTGCGGCAGCAATACTTAACTCGCCACTTAAAACAACGGCTGCACAGATTTCAGCATATTTTCTGGCTTTCCCAGTTCCGTAGCATCCCATAAGTTCTAAACATTCTTTCTGAGTAGGAAGTCCTGTTCCGCCGCCTATGGTTCCAACAATGAGATTAGGTAAGGTTACTGCAGCATATAAATCTCCTGCAGGAGTGCATTCCATGCGCGTTATACCCACTGAAGCTTCACTAACACACGCAGCATCTTGGCCTGTAGCAATAAACAATGCGGCAAGCCCATTGGCATAATGCCCTTGTGCACCAATGCTTCCCGTTTGTATGGTTCCAATGGTGCTTGATTGCCAGTATTGCGCCATCTTCTCAGGTGTGGTTTTTAACACAGAATCTACAATGCTCCTCGGAACTTCAATTTCAGCACTTACTTTTTTTCCGCGAACATGCATAAACGACATGGCTGTTGCTTTCTTATCGCCAGAAAAATTACCTTCAATATACCAAGTCTCTGGCTTACACGGAGCATTCGCTACAAGCCATTGACAAACCGCGTCAGTGCAAATAGTTACCATGTTTTGCCCACTGGCATCACCGGTATGGTAACTGAAAGTGACGATTAATTGATTGCCTTCAATATTCGTAGCGAAATCTTCTAATTTTCCATGCCGTGTTACGCCACTTACAATTTCCTTCATTTTTTCACCTTGTGTCAACATCCAAACAACGAAGCTGCCTAAATCTGCAACGTCTTTGAATCGGAACAGCGGTGCACGATGTACACTTTCAGTTAAGCAAACAGATCGTATGCCTCCCGACATATAAGCGGCTTTCGCTCCTCGATGGTAACTTGCAATTAAGGCACCCTCACTTGTAGCCAAGGGAACAAAGAAATCACCATGAGCAGATGTGCCAATTACCCGAACAGGTCCAATAACGCCAGTAGGAACCATACTCATACCTATGTAATTTTCAATGTTTCCCTCTAACAGATCAACATTCGAAAATATTTTTTTCCCACTTAAATGGTCCAACTTGGCTTCAGTTGATTTTTCCAATAAATTCAAGCGAGCCTCTTGTGCATGTGGATTATATAAATCACGCATGGGAATATCTTCCCTTTCAACAGTTGGAAATTCCCTTCGTTTTAATTTTTCCAACAGGGACTGAATTTCATGGTGCTTGTTAATGGTATCTAAAGCTTGTTTACTTCGGTCGAGGGTATATGACATAATTAAAATTTTTTATTTGTGTGCTTCGATGTTTTGAAAATGAAATCAACTCCCCACATGCTTTTTGCTTGGAGAAACCACTGCCAATAGGTCGGATTTCGGCTTAGGTTTAAGTGGCACTCATGCAAGTAATAGGCGGGCATTCCCGGATAAGCATGATGTGCCTCATGTAAATTGAAATTGAAAAGAAAATATCTTTCAAAGAATTTTCCAATGTAGAAACTTCGGGTGTATGGAATTTGATTTAAATAAGTAATGGGACTTACATTTTGACCCTCAGAAAGTGGTATGTCTATGTGTGTGTGCTGCGTGAGTATAATTAATTCACGCCAAATACAACTTAGAAAAAAAGATGGTAGCACATACACGACCATCTCCAGTGGAAGGAATAAAAAGAGAATGGAATAGAGCAAGGCATACATGAAAACGCTTCCAACACTCTTGCGAAAAATGTGCGGACGAACGAAGCGTTCAATTTTTTTTAAATTCCAATAATTACTTACATGATATGTTAAGTAAAAGATAGGGAAGAAAAGTATCCAAGAAACATTCGCAACGAGTTGTATGAATTTTGAATTTCCAGGATCAACGGTGACCTCTGTTGTAGGGTCTTTATCGCGCCAACCTGTCCATTTATGGTGCAGGTGATGCATGTGCTTCCAAGTGAAAAACGGTATGCCAGAAAAAACACCGAAAAGGTTGCCAAACAATTTGTTTTGCCGTTGTGTTTTGAAAAAATGCATGTGTCCACATTCATGAAGCAAAATGAATGCTTGAGTGCTGAAAAAAGAAAAGAATAAAATACTCAATAAATAATATGGAATGCCATCTTTCATGGAAAAGAAAATACCGAAAAATAAGAATAGGAGTGGAGTAACAAGAAATGAAAGCGCTCTCCAATTGTTGGCTTGAAAGGAATTGCTTTTCATGATTGATTTCTTTTTTTGAATTCTTCAATATACGCATTCCGAACCACAGCTATATGTTCGTCTAATGAATTCAATTTCCAATGCATAGTCTGAAATGTATCGAGGTGCGTGATGTGCATGGTTCCTGATTCGAAAGCACGATAGTCATTGAATGGGTTATTCATTTCAGGCAAGTGAATGTATAAAGCAACTACCGGAACCTCTGCAGCAAGTGCCATGTGATACACGCCTCTATTAAATCTACAAATACCGTGTTCATGTCTATGCACACCTTCTGAAGAACCAGCAATGGAGCACGATTCTTTCTTCATGCGAACAACACAATTTTTTAAGAATGCTATTCTTCTTTCTCGACTCGATTTAGGCGGAATAAATAAACATCCCACACCCCAAGCCATGAAATTTCCGAATGGCATTTGATAGAGTATGAGCTCGGTCATTAGAAACCGTGTTTTGCTTAACCCCATGGCCATTAGGCCAAATGCATCTAAGATGGAATTGTGATTGAATGTAATGAATGCGGGGTGAGGAAGTTTCTCTGGCAAGTGGATCTGAATGCGCATGCCAATGAGAAACAGAGTGAATTTGCAAATGACAGGAGCCAAGTATTTCCGATTAAATGAAGTTAACAATCCAAAAGAAAGTACCCGCAAAGTGAATGGAAGAAAGCCCAAAAGCAAAATGCTCATGAGCACAACAATCATTTTTATGATATGTACTATTTTTTTGTGCATACCACCGTTTGCATGGAAAGATTCAAATGCTTTGAAAAAAGCAATAGAGGTGTAAGAAGCAATTGCCCAAGGAAATACGGGAAAATAATTTTATTCAAATTCAATCCCTTCCCGAATAATTTAAAGTACGTTCCAGTGAAAATATAAAAGTAGGGAGGGAAAGCACCATAGGGTAAATAGGTTTCAACCCGAAAGCCATTCTCCTCCAAAAAGGCGATCAATGTTTTTTTTGTAAAAAGCACGGTGTGCTGTGGTGCCTGCACACCGGGCCATTTCTTTTTAAACCAACGAAATGTAGCTGAATCTAACCGCGGAACCTCAATAATTAATTTTCCATCTTCTTTCAATACGGCAGTTGTCATGCGCAGAGATGCTTTTGGATCGTAGTCATGTTCAAAAAAATGCCACATGGTTACTACATCCATACTTTGCGCGGCAATGGGTTGCTCATAATACAAACCTTCATAAAAATCTATGGTTTCAAAACCCGGATAATTGAGTCCATCTTTAAAATCTACGCCGTGGATGTGACAGTCAGTTTTTGTTTTCATATGAAGTAAAAATGTACCTACTGCACAACCCACATCAAGAATATGAGTGTCTTCATTCACTGGGAAATATTTCCTTACAATTTTCTCTTTTTCACGGTCATGTTTGTTCATGGCCCATTCGTACAATGGAGTTAAGATTCCCCAATTTTTTTTCTTTCTATGCGCAATGTATTCACCATCGTAATATTCCTTGATTCCTTCAACGGGTATGCGCGGATTCTGATATACCAATTCACACGTTTCACATTGTACATAGAGAAATTCACCGTCTTTGCCAGTGAGATCTTCTTCTCCAACCAAGAATTCATGGCATGAACTACCACCACAGTGGTAACATACAATTTCTTCAAATTGTAAGTGTGCAGGATTCTTTAATTCAGAATGGCGTTGCTTGGGATTAAAAGACATGGTTGTGTTTTAAAATGATGAAGACGAAAGAAACAAAAAGTACTATGAGGCTAGACGTTTTTGCAAAACGAATTTTATGAATGAACCCGTTTGCAAATGATTTATCAAAGGCCATTTCAAGGTAAAGTATGCTTAGAAAAAGCAGTGCGTTTTCAAAGAGAAATGAAATTCTTTGCGATTCTTCAAAATGAAAACTAATTGTAACTATTGAAAATAGAAGTGGGTATTTGAGTAGTGGTAAAATCTTTGAAATGGCATACCATCGAATGAAGATCATGTACAAAATACCTGTGAATAAGAAATGCACAATACTGGCAAGGCAATAGTGAAATTGTATCATGGATAATAAGACCGAAAGAACAGAGAAATTTACAATCCAGAATATCCACAGCGGCTGTTTTGCCAGTTGTTTGGTATAGATGCGATTGGGTTTGTTAGTGTCATATCGAATTTGAAAAAGATCATCTCCGAGACGGAAAAGAAAAAACTGGTATAACAAACTCAAAAAGAAAATTGGGGTATGCCAATTCCAATGTGTAACAGGAACTGAAATACAAATCAAGCCACATGCAATGAGTCCCCAAAAGAGAAAACTAAAGCGTTGTTTAATGTATGTACTAATGATGATCATGATGAATAACTATAGTTCCTTGATATGCATTGAGGGTTACAAAATCGTTGTCTTTTAATTTTTTTGTAGCTTCTGAAACCCCTACAATTGCAGGTATTCCAAATTCTCTTGAAACAACGGCTCCATGAGAGAGCATGCCACCGCGTTCAACAATAAGTCCGCTTATGAGAGGAAACACAGTGACCCACCCCGGATCTGTTTGTCGTGTAACCAAGATATCACCGGGTTCTAATTTATCTGCTTCAAGTACACTTTCCAATACTTTTATTTTTCCATCAATTAAGCCGCCACAAGCACACAATCCGGTTAAATCAGCATTTCCATTCATGGGTTTGGTCTCTGCCGCAACTATCTCAGGTGTCGCGTATTTGCCTCGTTCGGTAAAAAAATCATCTGGATAATGCAAGGCAGACTCTGCATTCCATGCATGCTTACGTTCTGCCAAAATGCGCTCCATGGCTGAAGGAGTAATGGCCGAAGCAGCGAACAATTCTATGAGTTCAGGATAAGTGAAGAATAAAATATCATCAGCTTCTTTTATTTTTCCGTGCTGCGAAAACTGTGACCCTGATTTATTCAATATTTTTTTCAATCCAAAATATATTTTCGCTTGCTTCAACCGCACACGTTCACGCGAAGCAATGCCTTGGCAGGTTTTGTTTACAACATATTGAAATAAAAAAGTTTGAAAAACAAGTTGAAAGGGATTGAATCTATTTCGAACAATTATTTTTCTTTTGAATTTTTTTCTGCACTCCAGCGATTCCAGATATTTCGCATGAATTTTTTCTTTCGGATGTGCCGACTCAAGACATACCAATTGTTTCAGCAGGGCAATGAAAGAAACGGGGTTTTCAACGTAATTCACTGTAGTTAACATCAGTTCACCACTGCATCGAAAACCATAATTTTCAAGATAGACTTGAATTTCATGGAACACCTCATTGTATTTAGATTCCTGAATCAAAGCCCAGCATGAAGCTGCAGTGTTGGTCTGGAAAGCGTAAAATAATTCAGGTGTTTCTTTGATTCTTAAAGCAATCTCATGCATGTGAATAACCGGCTCGCTGCTCACTAAATTTGGAATAGCTTGAATCAATTGATTCTGTAAACCATGAGCTTCAATTGGGAAATAACGCTTGCATAATTTCCCTAAGAAACCGTGAAAAGCCATGGCAAAGAAGTCTGCGAGCGATGCATGGTACCAGCTGTGCATTCGAATTTCAAGAAAAGTATGAAATGCTTCTTCAAGTTCCTCTTGGGTTTTAGCACCTGCGGCTTTTGAAAAGAAAAAATCGGCACGCTCCTCGAATTGTTTAACATGCAAGGGCAACTGCCGATTGAGTTTTAAAAATGTTTTTAGAAAAGCAATTTTCTGTGACAAGCGGGCTTCTTGTTTTTCTGCTTTGTTTCCGTCGGCATAGCCCACAAAATCATCGAATGAGGCAATGAGTAAGGATGAAAATGGCGAGGCGGAAAGTACAGTGTGAATACTGCTCATGTTGTAGTACATCTTTCCACCGAATACACCAATGATATTGAGGAATTCTTTTTCAAGATTTGAAATTTCGTCAGAAGGTACTTGAAAGAGTTGAGCTAAGTTTTTGAAATAATGGTAATATGCCTGTCTCGCAATGCTATATAACATGGGGCTAAGGGCATCCGGATAATTTTCATTTACATTGGTGTTCGACCAATACACCCGTGTATGCCTGGGAGAAGTGGTAATGGGTCTAGCTTGCACCAGGTAGAATTTATTTTCCCGGTACGCCCATTCAATATCGAGTGGAAATCCATAAAAATCTTCCAATTGTAGCGCCAAGTGTATGGCTTCTTGAAATGAGATTTGTGTGTCTCCTGCAATGGTTTTTTCTTTCAAGTGATAATGAAATCGCATGGGGTTTACTTGTCCAGAAACCAATTGCTCTCCGTGTCCGCGAACGTATTCAACCAACATGGAATGCGCTTCAATGTGTGAACGAGTGAAAATAACACCAGCAAACTCGGGGTCTATGAGTTCTTGAATAACAACACCCATACCGCCCAGCTTTTTATTTGCTTGTTCAGAATAATTGCGCACATGCTCTTGGTTGTATGAGTCCCAACATTTTGCAATATGCGTTAGTACGGTATCCAATTTCTTCTCGCAAATAAACGAGCTCAATTGTCCTGCGAATGAGTGGTCGCTATCGTCTTCACCAATAGCAGAGCTGCGCACCATGACGTGAGTGGCATTTAGGCGGTGTAAAGCCAGTTCAATATCACGTTGAATTTCCAATTGAAAATTGGCATTGTTTCGTTGATCAAAGCAGGCCTTCGAAAGCGCAAAACCAGCAGGTACAGGAAACTTGTTCCTGAACATGATTGAGAGGTTCGCGGCTTTCCCTCCGTAATTTTTTTCGTCTAGAATTTGATCAAATGAGACAACATGCATACCAACGAATATACCTCAAATTCACAGCATAGGCTTTCAAGAATGCATAAAAAACTACAGGTCATTCTTGGTTTTTTGAAAATGCTTTTTTGAACCCATTTCCGGCTATGCGTTGCAATCTTCTCGCTTCGCTCAAAGGATTTCCACTGCTATCCGGGGTAGGGGAAACAAAAAACCCTCAACTTGCGTTGAGGGTTTTCTTCGTAGCCCGTAGGGGAATC
>VFQT010000639.1_pt1 | contig 49183 bp, 50 predicted proteins | sample 3512381 | NCBI WGS metagenome assembly VFQT01 (sample SAMN10412376, study PRJNA504923) | tailings metagenome | isolation source: Relicate 2 Philex TSF3 active mining site | place: Philippines: Tuba, Benguet | collected 2017-08-29 | reverse complement strand
GGAATTAAACCACTGTAATCAAATAATTTTTTACGTAACTCAGAATTTTGTCGCTGAGAACGTTTGTCGCCGCCCATTTTTTGGGCGGCGACTACGTTTTGCGACTGAGTAATTTCAGCCACTAATTAATTACTCTCAATTAGTTGAGTTTGCCCCATTGCTTTGCCAACACTTCACGAGCTTTTGTTTGCTGTGCAACTGTTGGGTAAAGCACCTTGGTGCCTGCAGGCAATTTAGGTAGGTTTGCAAAGTATTTCTTATTTACAGTTCCTGCCTTTTGCATTGCATCTAATCTAATTGGACGTGCTCCACCAGCTAGCCATAAGTTTTGGGCTTGATCGCTATATAGATATTCCATCCATAAACGAGCACATGCTGGGTTTGGTGCAGTCTTATTAATTGCTTGTTGGTAGAAACCACCAATTGCAGCATCAGATGGAATTACTTTCTTCCATTGAACTTTGCTACTTGATTTGGCGTACTTATCTTGTAAGTAATCCCAGTCAAGTGTGATTGGAGTTTGACCATTTGCAACTGTGGCGCTTGATGCTTGGACTGGCAAGAATGTTCCTGCTTTCTTCCAAGATTTAACTAAATCAACACCAGCTTTCATGTTGTTTAGACCTTTTTCACCACCGCTTGCTGAAACTGAAATTGCAAACATTGCACCCAAAGCAGCACCTGCTGATGTTGGGTTACCGTTTAATGCAACTTGGTTTTTGTATCTTGCATTTCCAAGATCTTTGATAGTTTTTGGTGCAACTTTAACTTTTTTAGCGTCGTAACCAATTGCGATCACACCGCCGTAATCTGCGTAATACAAACCAGATTTTTCTTTAGCGCCTGTTGGAATATCATTCCAAGTTGCAACTTTGTATGGTGCGAACAAACCTTCAGCTGCACCAGCAACTGCGAATGCCAAACCGACATCCAAAACATCTGGTGCACGGTTAGAACCTTTTAGCTGACGAACAGCTGCAAGTTCTTGCGCACTTGATGCTTCTGGATTTTGGCTATCCAAGTTTACACTTGGATATTTTCTGATGAAAGTATCAATTACTTCGCCATAGTTTGCCCAGTCGCGAGGCAAAGCAATTACGTTTAATTGACCTTCTTCTTTACACTTTGCTTCTAATCCTGCAAGACCACCAAAGTCTGCAAGAGAAGTTGCGGTACTGCTATCGGCTGCTTGTACTGGTGCCAACATCACTGATGCTGCTAGTGCTGTTGCTATACCAGAAACAAGAAGACCTGAGCGACGACTAATTCGCACAGCGAACCTCCATATGGTTTTGGGTATTTTTACCCTTTTGTCAGAATGCCATGTATTTAACTTTTTTTCTATAGATTTTGGCAAAAGATTAAAAAATTTTTCCTCACGATTTGGTAAATAAATAGTGAAAATTGAACATGAGTCACAGAAATAACAACAGCCCCAAGGAGTTCCTTGGGGCTGTTGGGGGAGCTTTTGTTGACTAGAACAAAGTTGTATTGCTAAGTACTAGACCAACGCTATCGCCGTGTTTTGCAAAAATGTAAAAGAATGCAAGAGCAGCACCTGCAAGTGCTATGTCTTTGTTAAATGCAATCATTTCATTCATTTTTGTCATCGCATCTGATTCTTTCCAATATGCATGCATTAAGAATGCGGTTGGAACTAAAAATACGAATATAAGTAGTGCACCAAGATCTGCGTAGAAACCAAGTGCAATTAATGCTGCACCAACCAAAATCATTAGACCACTAATAACAGTTGATGCTTTTGCTGCAGGCACACCTTTCGATGCTGCATAACCTGCCATTGCTGCTGTTTGACGAAGGTGACCAATTCCTGAACCGATGAACAACAATGCAAAAAACAGTCTTGCAATCAATAACAATATTTCCATCTAATTTCTTCCTAACGTAATACTTTCTTTGGTGGTCAATTTGACCATCTGGACAAGAATAAACCCAAAATTAAAAAACTACTTCTTAAATTCATCATTTAAATGTGTGTGTCTAAAAGAAATTCCCCTCACAGATTAAATCTGTGAGGGGAATTAGCAAGAATTTTGCAATTACTTGATAGTAACTTTTCCGCCCGCTGCTTCGATTAGTTCTTTAGCTTTGGTTGCTGCTTCCTTGTTAACTTTTTCAAGTACTGGCTTTGGTGCACCTTCAACTAAATCTTTTGCTTCTTTTAAGCCAAGATTTGTTAGGGTACGCACTTCTTTAATAACTTGGATTTTCTTATCTCCACCATCTTCCAAGATGACATCGAATTCATCTTGTCCTGAAGCTGCTGCATCGCCGCCTGCTCCACCTGCTGCTGGTGCTGCTGCAACTGCAACTGGTGCTGCTGCTGTTACGCCAAATGTTTCTTCGAATTGCTTAACAAAATCTGCAAGTTCAATCAAAGTCATTTCTTTGAATGCACTTAACAAATCTTCATTTGCTATTTTTGCCATTTTTGTTTTCCTTTTCCTTGTTTAGTTCTCTTGTGATTTCTGTTGCTGCAAAGCTCCAAGTGCTCTTGCGGTCTTTGACAAAGGTGCGGCAAATAAATACACAGCTTGTGAAAGTGATGCATTCATAGCACCTGCCAATTTGGCAAGTAGTACTTCTCTTGATTCAAGATCTGCTAGGCGAAGAATTTCTTGGGAAGACATAACTTTGCCATCCATGTATGCACCTTTAATTACAAGTGCAGGATTTTCTTTAGCAAAGTTTTTTAAACCTTTTGCAGATTCAACTGCGTCTCCCTCGATGAATGCAATGGCGCTTGGGCCTTTAAGCATTTCATCTAGTCCTTCAACTCCAGCAGCTTTTGCAGCCAAACGTGACAAAGTATTTTTTACAACTGCGTAAGTTGTGTTAGGACCCAATGCACGACGCAATTCTTTTAATTGCGTCACGGTTAGTCCGCGGTACTCGGTCATCACAGTCGCAGATGATTTACGAAAGTTTTCCGTCATCTCTGCAATAACTGAGGACTTTTCAGCACTCGCCATTGAGACTTCCTTTTCTTTTATCAGGCTGATTTTTAAGATTTCATTTAGAAATAAAAAAACCTGGATGCACAAATGCTCCAGGTAAATAAAAAACAAATTTCTTTGTTTTTATAACTTACTTTTCACACCTGCGCGGGCTCTCAAATTTCTTTTGAGTCTTAGTTTTCTTCTAGTTTTCACTAGTAGAAAAACCAGCGGTCTTCGGCTTCTTGCTTTCTTAAAGATTACCTAACTTGCAAAATTGAGCTTTCTGCAGGCTAGGTAACCTTCAAAGAAATCTATTTATTCTTCTGAATCAGCACTTCCTGAAGCGCCAACTTCTACAGGAATTCCAGGTCCCATAGCAGAAGACATTACGGCTTTCTTGATATATCGACCTTTTGCTGAAGCAGGCTTGGAACGGCCTATTTCATCAAGTGCGGCGAGATAGTTTTCAGCCAATTGTTGTTCACTAAATGATGATCTTCCGATTGGAAAATGCAAATTTGAATTCTTATCAATTCTAAATTCGATTTTTCCACCTTTAATGTCTTGTACAGCTTTTGCGACATCCATAGTCACTGTGCCAGTTTTAGGATTTGGCATTAAACCTCTTGGTCCTAGCACTTTACCTAAACGACCAACTTTTCCCATCAAATCTGGAGTTGATACACAAGAATCAAAATCTGTGTATCCGTTGGCAACTTTTTCAATCAATTCATCGCCACCAACTTCATCTGCTCCGGCAGCTCTTGCTTCTGCTGCTTTATCAGCGTTTGCAAAAACTATTACGCGAGCAGTTTTTCCTGTACCGTGTGGCAAGTTAACTGTGCCTCTAACCATTTGATCAGCTTTTTTAGGATCAACACCCAAAGCCATTGAAACTTCAACGGTGGCATCGAATTTAACTGTTGTGGTTTTCTTAGCTAATGTTGCTGCATCAATTGCTGAATAAACTTTAGTTTTATCTACTAACTTTTCAGCTTCTCTATATTTCTTACTGCGTTTCATGCTTCCTGCTCCTTTTTTGCAGTTCGTGGTTTTATTGAGCTCGCAGAAGCTCTCCCACACTTGAAAAACTGATTTAGTTTTTCAAGAATTCTTTATTAGTCAACGACTGTGATACCCATGGAACGTGCAGTTCCTTCAATGATGCGAGATGCTGCTTCAACATCATTGGCATTCAAGTCAGCCATTTTGGTTGTTGCTATTTCTTTTACTTGAGCTTTGGTTACTTTTCCAACTTTGTTTAATAGTGGATTATCAGTTCCCTTTTCAATACCTGCTGCTTTTAAAAGCAGTCTTGAAGCAGGAGGAGTTTTTGTCACAAAAGTAAAAGATCTATCTTCATAAACTGTTATTTCAACAGGAATTACTTGACCTTTATGTTGTTCTGTTGCTGCGTTGTAAGCCTTGCAAAATTCCATGATGTTTACACCATGTTGACCAAGTGCTGGACCAACTGGAGGTGCTGGGTTTGCTTGTCCCGCCACAATTTGTAATTTAATAAATCCAGATACTTTTTTCTTTGGTGCCATTATCTTTTTTCCTTTTACTAGTTCTTTTGAATCTGACTAAATCCGAGTTCAACTGGAGTTTCACGTCCAAATATTTCAACCAAACCGGTAACTTTTTGTGAGTCGGTATTGATTTCTGAAATAGTTGCTTGCAATGTTGCAAATGGGCCATCTACCACAGTTACTGAATCGCCCACTGCAAAATCCAATACTTGAACTTCGCGCACAGTTGTTGTTTGACCAGTTGTAGGTGAAACAATTCTTTTTTCAATTCTTGGAGCAAGAATTGCTACGACTTCTTCTAGTTTTAATGGTGATGGAGTATGAGCATGACCTACGAAACCAGTAACTCCTGGTGTGTGTCTTACTGCTCCCCATGATTCATCAGTTAATTCCATTCTTACTAAAACATAACCTGGAAATTTATTTCTTTTAATTTGTTTTCTATTACCGCCTTTAATTTCGGTAATTTCTTCAACGGGCACTTCAACTTGATAAATATAATCTTCCATATTTAATGATTGAATACGGTTTTCTAAGTTTGTCTTTACTCTGTTTTCTAAACCAGCATATGAGTGAATGACGTACCAATCACCTGGTTGAAGTCTTAGTGATTCAGCAAAAGCTGTTACTGGATCAACATCTTCATTTTGAGGAGTTGAACTTTCAGAAGTAGCTTCTGGTTGATTTTCAACTTCTTCTACATTTTCAACTGGAGAAGATTCCACAACATCTGCTACAGCTACAGTTGTATTTTCTGTTTGTGCAGGTTGTGATACATCTTCTGCATGTGAGAATGGTGATTCAGTCACTATTGATCCTTTTCCTAGTTTCCAAATATTCTTAAAGTTATTTGAGTAAATCCAAAATCAAATGCTGCAATTATTAATGCAACTATTACCACGAAAACTAAAACAATAATTGTGTAATTTATTAGTTGGCGTTGAGTTGGCCATACTACTTTCTTTAATTCAGAAATTACTTCACGAATAAAGTTGCGAGCTTTTACAAAAGGATTTTGACGTGCAGCATCCAATGAAACATTGGCAGTCTTCTCAGTCATACTTCGTCCTTTTTTATTTTTTTGCTAGAAGATTCTTTTTGCAGGGGCGACAGGATTTGAACCTGCAACCGCCGGTTTTGGAGACCGGTACGCTACCAGTTGCGCCACACCCCTAAGCGCACCAAAAGCTGCCGATCACGCTCAAAGATTGGCATTCTTCGCACAGCGTCTTCACGCTTGAATAACTTTACGGGCAGACACTATTAATCAGTCCTACTGGGTGAAACCTTGAGAAGAACATCCTGACAACATTGGCTATATGGCCAATGAAATCTCAGACCGCGTTTCGGCGATTGCGGAGTCAGCAACCCTGGCAGTAGACGCCAAAGCAAAAGCACTGAAAGCGCAAGGCCGTCCGGTTATTGGATTTGGTGCAGGTGAGCCAGATTTTCCAACTCCTGCTCACATTGTTGAAGCTGCACAAAAAGCTGCCAGTGAAGTTTCTAATCATAGATATTCACCAACTCCTGGTTTAGCAAATTTAAGAGAAGCAATTGCTAAAGCGGCAACAAAAGATGATGGATTGGAATTTAAAGCTGAAGAAGTTGTTGTTACCAATGGAGGTAAACAAGCAATTTTTAACACTATGGCTACTCTAATTAATCCAGGTGATGAAGTTTTATTACAAGCACCTTATTGGGTTACTTATCCTGAAGTAGTTCAAATATTTGGTGGTAAACCTGTTGTGATTAATTCTGATGAAACCACTAATTACAAGATAAGTGTTGCAGATTTAGAAAAAGCTTACACAAATAAAACTAAAATGCTGATTTTTGTTTCTCCTTCTAATCCAACAGGAACTGTTTACACGCCTCAAGAAGTTAAAGAAATTGGACAATGGGCATTAAGTAAAAATATTTGGGTAATGACGGATGAAATTTATCAACATTTAATCTACGAGGGATCTCAATTTTCATCAATTGTTGGTTTAGTGCCTGAATTAAAAGATAAGTGCGTCATAGTCAATGGTGTTGCAAAGACTTATGCCATGACCGGATGGAGAGTTGGTTGGACTATCGGGTCAAAAGAATTCACTAAAGCTTCAATTAATTTGCAATCTCATATGACAAGTAACGTTAATAACATTGCACAACAAGCAGCGCTTGCTGCATTGACTGGACCACAAGAAATCTTAAAAACTATGTTAAGTGCATTTGATAACAGAAGAAAAACTATTGTGAAAATGCTCAATGACATTAATGGCTTTGTTTGTCCTGAACCAGGTGGGGCTTTTTATGTTTATCCATCTGTCAAAAATGTAATGGGTAAAACCATTAAAGGTAAAACAATTAATTCTTCTCTTGATCTAGCAAACATTGCATTAGAAGAAGTTGATGTTGCATTAGTACCTGGTGAAGCTTTTGGCACTCCTGGTTATCTAAGAATGAGTTATGCCTTGAGCGATAAAGATTTAGTTGAAGGTGTCGAAAGATTACAAAAGCTTTTTAGCTAAATTTTAATATTTTTGGTTCTATTTGTAATTCAATTTTAAATTTATTAAGAACTCCATTTTTTATTTGTTCTGCCAATTTAATTACTTCGGTTGCACTTGCTTGTCCTGAATTACAGATTGCCAATGTGTGTTTATTTGAGATGTACGCATTTCCAAGTTTGTAACCTTTACTAAAACCTGAATGTTCAATTAACCAAGCCGCACTAGTTTTTACTTTTCCATCTGCCGCATCATAAACAGGTGCATTATCTGGAATTTCATTTTTAGGTAAAACTGGATTTATAAAAAATGAGCCAACACTGTAAGTGTCTGAATCATCAGGATTTAAAACCATTCCTTTAGATTTCCTGATTTCTATGATTGCTTTTCTTAATTCCTTAATTGGCACATATGAACCTGGAGTAACTTTTAGAAAATTAGCAACTTCTGGATAATTTGTTAAATTAGATTCCTTACTTTTTTTGAATCTGAAAGTGACATTTTCGATAATAAATTTAGATTGCATATTCTTTAAACTTGAAGTTCTGTAGCCAAAATTTAGATCTTGATTTGATAATTGCCTAATTTTTCCGGTTGATCCATCTACTATTTGAATTGATTTAATAGTGGATTTAACTTCACTTCCGTAGGCTCCAACATTTTGAATTGGAGTTGCTCCAATTGTTCCAGGAATTCCTGAAAGAGTTTCTATTCCTGAAAAACCTTGATCAACGACATCGTCTACAAATTCATCCCAAATAACTCCTGCACCTGCAGTGATTTCAATAAAATCTTGATCAATTTTTGTAGTTTGCTTTACGATTTTCATGAATGCTATAGGAGTTTTAATTTCGTAATCTGGTGCCACAATATTTGAGCCACCGCCTAAAACAAAAAAGTCTTTATTGCCATATTCCAAAACAAATTCTTGAATATCAACTGGGCTAGTAATTTCACACACCGTTTGCGCTAAACCACCAATTCTTAAACTGGTGTGATCTGCAAGTTTGAAATTTTTTAACGTATTCACATTTGCCATGTTAATCAATCAGTTATCTTCTTGGACTTAAAATTTCAGTTTTCCCTCTGAAATTTTGAAGTATTCGATCATAAGTTTTCTTTGATTCTCGATCTCGATATTCAGGATTTGAATCGTGGTAGCCATGGTGTCTTTTTTGTTCTATCTTTAACTCATTAGAAAATGCTCTCAATTTATAGCCCTCTTTACGAATAGCTAACGACCATTCAAGATCTGCATTTCTATAAAATTTAGCTTTTGGATTTGCTGGTATTTTTTTGGCAATTTCTGTTTTAATCACAAAAAAGTAGCTGAGCAATATGTCTACTTCTCCATCGCCTTTGTCATCAACGCTTCTCCATTGATCATCCAGATTTACTAGTGCACCTTTCCATCCAACCGCGGCAGTTTTTTCGTCAAATTTTGCTAACAATTTTGAAATAACGTCTTCAGAAATTATTGATGATAAATCCATAATGACACTAAATTCACTTTGACTTAATTCAATAAGTTTGTTTATTGAATTTGCCCATCCTGCTTCTTGTAACGATTGAGTGATGTGTAGGACTTCAAGTTTATTATTTCTTTTTGCCTGTTCTTCTAAATATTTTCCAACTTCTTCAACGTTTGCTAAATCAAGAGCCAATATCGAAGTTTGTTCATTAATATTCTTCAATAGCGATTCAACACAATTCTTAGTATCTTCCAACCAGCCATCAACTAAAAGCAATACTGTAGTTTGACTTTTATTTTTTTGGCTAAATTTAATAGAGTTTAAATTTTCAAATACTTCAAATTCAGGTTTTTCAATTAGTTCATAACCTGAAGCTAAATCTTTAATTATGTAGCCTTTTTTAGAAATTTCATCTCTTAATTGATCCGAAAGTGCATAATCTTTGTTTTTTCTTGCTTCAACTCTTTTTTGAGCTAAATCAATTACTTCTTGCGGAATATTCATAATTTAGGAAAGTTGAACAACAACGACTGAGCGTCCCAAAACTTTCACGCCGTTACATCTTGCTTCTAATTCAATTTTTACTTGTTTATTTTCTAATTTTTCTCCAATTCTTCCTGAGAACTCGACAGATGTTCCTTCAGAAGTATTAGGTACAACTACTGGTGAAGAAAATTTCACGGAAAAACTTTTTATAGCATTTATGTCATTTACCCAATTTGTGACAATTCTTGCAGCAATAGCCATAGTCAACATTCCATGAGCAATAACATCTGGAAGTCCAACCGATTTAGCAAATGCTTCATCTAAATGGATCCTATTTTGATCTCCTGATGCATTTGCATAATCAACGAGGCCTTGTCGTTTATAAACGTGAGTAAGTTTAGGTAGTTCAAAACCAACTTCAATTTCTTCATATTTAATATTTGTCATAATCAGCCCGTCCCGCGAGCAATTAATGTTGCACGTAAAGTTGCCACATCTTGATTATTTGAATCTTTCACATCACTTCTTACCGTTATGAAATCGTTTCCGACTTTTGTTTTTATGTCTTCAATAGTGGAAATAAAAGATAATTCATCTCCTGCTTTAACAGGTTTTTTATATTCGAAACTTTGTTCACCATGCACTACTTTGTTCCAGTCCAGTCCAAGCTCTGGATCAAAAAGAGCAACTTGCATAGCGCCCATTTGAATTGAAATTAAAAAAGTTGGACTGGCATAACCTTGTGCAATATAAGAATTTGTTTCACCAATTGCTTTAGCAAATTGATTAATTTGCTCACTAGTAACTTTAAAAGTTTCTTTTGAAGGATAGGACCTATTTAGAAACGCTTGGTTTAGAGCCACGTTAAGACTTGTTTAATCTTTTTTCTTAACGAGTTTCTTTGTGTTCAGTGTGCTTATTGCAACGTGGACAAAACTTTTTCACTTCTAAACGATCAGGATCGTTTCTTCTATTTTTTCTAGTTATGTAATTGCGTTCTTTACAGTCAGCACATGCCATTATAATTTTTGGACGAACATCGCTTTTTGCCATTTCCCTATCCTTTCGTATTCACATTTCTCACCTTGTAGCGGAGGCGGGAGTTGAACCCGCGACACAGCGATTATGAGCCGCTTGCTCTGCCACCTGAGCTACTCCGCTTTATTGCTTGCATTTATTCAACCCGAGCCCCAATGCGGAATTGAACCGCAGACCTTCTCCTTACCATGGAGATGCTCTACCTACTGAGCTATTGGGGCTTGCTGGCTGAAATGATTAAATTCTTGCCGCAAAAATTCAGAATACCCGAGGTGTAATTTAGAAGTTATGACTGGACCAAATGCTTCACTAATCGATCTAGATTCAAAAAGAATAATTATTACTGGCGCAAGTTCAGGACTTGGAAGAGAATGCGCTTTAGCGCTTTCAAAACTAGGTGCAGAGGTTGTATTAGCAGTTAGAAATACCACTAAAGGTGAAAAAGTATTAAATGAAATTAAGGCTCAAGTTCCTAAGGCCAAAATTGAAGTTTCCGAATTAGACTTAACTGATTTTTCATCTATTAAAAATTTTGCTAACAAAGAAAATAGTAAACAAATTGATATTTTGTTAAATAATGCTGGAATCATGGCAGTTCCTTTTGCGTTAACCAAAGATGGACTTGAATCACAAATGGGGACAAACCATTTAGGGCATTTTTTATTAACGAGTCTTTTATTCGAAAATATCAACAAATCAAATGTTGCAAGAATAATTAACGTTTCATCCACAGCACACAGACTAGGTCGATTAAAAACTGCTGAAAAGTCAGAAATTTTAGTTTCGAAAGAAAATTATTCGCCATGGGTCGTTTATGGTAATTCAAAGTTGGCAAATTTACTTTTCACTCTCGAATTATCAAGACGACTAAAACTAGTAAATTCAAAAATTATTACGGCTTCTTCTCATCCAGGCTATGCTGCAACGAATTTGCAACTTGTTGGACCAAGTCTTCAAAAAGGTATTAGAAAAACTATCGAATTAAACGGAACAAAACTCGCAAATATTCTTTTTGGTCAAAGTGCGGCAAGAGGAGCACTTCCTTCAATCGCCGCTTGCACTTGGGCAAACATCGAAAATTGTGACTTTATCGGTCCAGATGGTCCGCTACAAGCACGTGGAAATCCAAAAAAAGTAACTATGAGTTCTTTGGCAAAAAATACTGAACTTGCAAAAAAACTATGGAACACTAGTGAAGAAATTACAGGAGTTAAATTTTTAAATGGCTGATAATTCATTCGACATAGTAAGCAAAATTGATCGACAAGAAGCTGATAATGCTCTCAATCAAGCAAGTAAAGAGCTATCCCAAAGATTTGATTTTAAAAATACCCAAACAGAAATCAAATGGTCTGGCGAATTAGCGGTTGAACTTTCTTCAAGCACAGAAGAGCGCTGCAAAGCTGCACTTGAAGTGTTCAAAGAAAAGTTAATAAAAAGAGGGATCTCTTTAAAATCTTTTAAACCTAATGATCCTCAAGCTTCTGGAAAAACTTATAAAATTGTAGGCAATTTTAATTCAGGTATTAGCCAAGAAAATGCTAAAAAACTTACCAAGTTAATAAAAGATGAAGGTCCAAAATCTGTGAAGACTCAAATCATGGGAGATCTGCTTCGAGTCACAAGTAAATCAAGAGATGATTTGCAAAGCGTTATGCGATTAGTTGAGAAATCTAACTTAGATTTTGCAACTCAATTTACAAACTATCGCTAATTTCAGCGACTTAATCCTGTTTTCTTACCTTTACCCTTATTTGATTTTTTAGTAGGTGTTGGTTGTGATGTTGGACTTGCGTCTGGATTTGAAATTGATCCATCGCCGGTAATCAAACTGTAAGCCAATAAATTTAATGATCCTGGTCCCGGGTTAATTACTACTGAACTTGATGCACCAGTTTTTATGATTGACTCGACTTGATTTGGTGTCAAAGATGGATTAGCAGCTAAAAGTCGTGCACTAATTCCTGCAACGTGTGGACTTGCCATAGAAGTTCCACTAATTGTATTTACAGCATTGGTCGATCCAATCCATGTAGAAGAAATTGCAGATCCTGGAGCAAATAAATCTAAACAACTTCCATAATTGGAGTAACTGGCACGTGAATCATTTGGTTCAGTAGCACCAACTGTGATTGCACTAGCAACTCTGGAAGGTGAAAAATTACAGGCATCAGTGTTGGAGTTTCCCGCCGCAACAACAACAGTAATTTTTCTGTTTACTAAATTGTTAACAGCAATATCAACAGAAGAACTAACTGGTCCACCTAAACTCATATTCACAACAGCAGGCACTCCACTTGGATGATTTGTCGCGATCCAGTCAAGTCCTGCAATAACTCCCGAATAAGTTCCTGAACCTGAACAATTTAAAACTCGAACCGGCACCAAAGTTACTGTTTTTGCAATTCCATAATTTTTTCCACCAATTGTTCCTGCCACGTGAGTGCCATGACCATTGCAATCATTTGACCCAATGCTGTCTGAAATAACACTAAATCCTGCAGTAACTCTCGATTCAAAATCTGAATGCGCTGCATAGATTCCTGTATCAACAACATAAACCGGAATATTCGACCCAGTGTTGTCTAAATCATCGTAACTATTACTTAAAGGTAAATTCTTTTGATCCACTCGATCTAATCCCCAACTTGGACTAGGTTGAACTGTGCTAGTAGTTACAGTTGCATCTTGTTCAACTAATTTCACATTTGGATTTTTTGCTAAGGTTTCAATTTTTCTTGGGTTGGCGTGAATTAAGGCTGCGTTTATTATTTTTGTAAATTTTCTTTTTACTTGAGCATTAATATTTCCAGCTATTTTGTCAACTTGGCCAGATGCTGTACCAGGATTAAAAACTACAATGTAATCAGAACATTGCACAACTTCTGTATTTTCAGTTGATACAGCGTTTTTTCCTCTTTTGACAGTTTCGCCACATTTTGGATCTGACTTAGGAAATTTCACTCTTTCTGCTTTTTTATTGATTGTTTTTTTGCTTGATTGTCCCTTCACCAAACTTGCAGATTTGAATTTCTTTTCATCAATAACATTTTTTACTTTCAAAGAAGTACCTGTAACTTGGGAATTTTTTAGATTTTGTTTTTTATCTTCACTTTTAGTTGAAGTTACATTTGAATTTAAAGATTGAGTATCTTTAGTGGTAGTATTAGCACTTGAACTTTGATTTGAATTTGACTTATCGCTTTGCGATTTCTCAGAACCTTTTCCAGAATTACCTCTATCATCTGATTTACCATTATTTGAAGAATTACTTGAATTATTTGAATTATTTGAAAAAGTTGAGTTGGCATTTACTGAGCCGATATTGAAAAAAATTAGAGATAAAGAAAGTAATATTGTTAAATTAATTTTTCTTATTGAAATTTTCACTCTTTCATATTATCAAGTCATTTTTTACAAGCAAATTTAATTATTTAAAGGATTTCAAGCACTTTGAGATTTGAAATTCTTTAGTCTCAAACTATTTGTGACAACAAATACACTCGAAAATGCCATTGCGGCGGAAGCAACTATTGGGCCAAGCAGTCCAAGCATTGCCAATGGAATTGCCGCAACATTGTAGGCAAAGGCCCAAAACAAATTTGATTTAATCGTCTTCATAGTTTTTCTTGACAATTTAATCGCATCAACTGCTGCAGACATAGAAGAACGCATCAAAACAATATCGGAAGCACTTGCTGCCACATCTGTTCCTTGGCCCATGGCCAAACTTAAATGTGCTTTAGCTAATGCCGCTGCATCATTAATCCCATCTCCTACCATCGCTACATAGTGACCATCTTTTTGTAACTTGTTTATTTTTTCTAATTTAAATTCTGGTGAACTATTAGCGTAATATTCTTCAATTTCTAGTTGTTTACAAACCTTATTAACAGATGACTCATGATCTCCAGATAAAACTATAGGTTTAATTCCCATCTGTCTTAATTGCTCAACTGATTCTTTACTTGAATTAGAAATTTGATCAGCAAGTGCAATTACTGCGATTGGCATCTGTTCTTGATGCAATAGCACCACAACATCTCCTTGATTTATGTATTTTTTGACTGATTCAGCTAATTCATTTTTAGGTTCTCCTAGCCATTTAACTGAGCCAAGGGAGTATGAGATGCCTTCAACATTTCCAGTTACTCCAAAACCACTTAAGCTTTTGACTTCTGTTGCTAGTTCTGTTGTTACGCCTTGATTTTGAGCATGCTTTCTTAAACTATTTGCTATGGGATGAAGTGAACTAGATTCTAAGGAATTTATTATTTTCCAAAGTTTTATTTCAGGAATTAAACTTTTAACCTCAGCCACAGACATTTTGCCTTCCGTTAAAGTGCCTGTTTTATCTAACATGATTCGATCAATTTTCATACTTGATTCGATTGCATGAGGTCCTCTAATTAATAAACCTAAAGAAGCAGCTCGTCCCGTTCCCACTAAAAGTGCAGTAGGAGTTGCTAAACCTAATGCACAAGGACAAGCAATTACTAACACTGCAATTGAAGCAGTTAAAGCAAGTGAAGAATTATCTTGAACGAAATACCAATAAAATCCTGTAAGAAAAGAAAGTCCAATTACTATCGGAACAAAAATTTCAGAAACTCTATCTACTAAACGAGTAACTTCTGCTTTACCAGTTTGTGCCTGATGAACCAATCGAGATATTCCGGCTAAAACCGTATCTTTACCAATTGCCGTTGCTCTTACGGTTAAAGCGCCATCAATTAATACTGTTGCTCCAATTACTCGATCACCGGCACCTACTTCTAACGGTAAGGATTCACCTGTGACTAAAGATTTATCAATATGTCCAGAACCAGACACAACTACAGAATCAACTGGAATTTGAGACCCAGTTGGTACATATAACAAATCATTAACTTTTACTTCTTCAATTGAAATCGAAATTTGATTGTTATCTTTTAATAAAATTGCACTTTTAGGATTCAACGATGCCAAATTTTCTAAAGCCTCTTTTGATTTATCCCTTGCTCTAAATTCTAAAAATTTGCCTAGAATTACTAAAGTTGTCACAGCCACTGAAACTTCGAAATATATTCCTACTTCATGCTCACTATTACTTCCAAGAAAATTTGTTGACATTCTCATATCGATATTTCCTGCATGGGTAAACAAAATCGCATACAGAGACCAAAAATAAGAAACGGCTACGCCCATACTCACTAAAGTGTCCATAGTTACGGTTCTATGTTTTACATTTAAAAGTGCTACACGATGAAATGGCCATGCAGCCCACAGCACAACCGGGGTTGCTAAAAGTGCACTTATCCATTGCCAATAATTAAATTGCAAAGTTGGAATCATAGTGATCGACATTAAAGGTATCGCTAACAAACTTGAAAAAATTAATCTAGTTTTGAATTGCTTTACTCCATACTTTTCTTTAGCTTTTTCTGTTAGAGATGCGCTGTAGCCTGAATCTTCTATGACTTTAATAAATATATTTGGATCTAAATTTTTTTGAGTATTTATTACAGCACTACCAGTTGCATAATTAACTGAAGCTGAAACTCCATCGATTTTATTTAATGCTTTTTCAACCCTTCTTTGACAAGAAGCACACGTCATTCCCCCAACATTAAGTTCTATTTGTTGGTTCATATTTTCCTCTTAATTAAGTTCGTAACCAGCTTCTTTAATCGCCTCTTCAACTTTTGTTTTTTCAATTTCATGATTTGTTTGAATTTCAACTTTTCCAGTAGTTAGGTCCACCTCAACTTTTTCGACACCAGCAATTTTTGATAATTCATCAGTTACTGAATTTACGCAATGTCCGCAAGTCATTCCACTTACATAAATAATTTGATTCATAAATTAACTCTACTCCTGCCATCTAACAAAGAGTTTTTCAAACGAGATATAAAATTTTCATTCGATTTCTGGTGGTAGCTAGTGGATTTGAACCACTGTAGGCGTGAACCGGCAGATTTACAGTCTGCTCCCTTTGGCCGCTCGGGCAAGCTACCTAAACTTCTTTTCGCTTTTGCAATCTTACGGCGAAAGAGATTTTAGTTTTTCTGCCCCATCTGCTCTGCCATCCATTCCAATCTTTTTACTCGTTCTTGCGTTGGAGGATGTGTTGAAAATAATTTAGCCATGCCACTTCCTCTAAATGGATGAGCAATCATCATTGATGATGCTGTTTCCATTTCTGAAGTTGGTCTCATAGGTGCGTTAGAAATTCCAGCGTCAATTTTTTTCAAAGCACTGGCAAGTGCAAGTGGATCTTTAGTCAATATTGCTCCATCTTCATCTGCGGCATATTCTCTGGATCTACCAATTGCTAGTTGCAACATTGTGGCAGCAAGTGGGGCAATGAACATTAAAAAGATTGCTCCCAACGGATTTGATCTTTCATTATCTCTGCCACCAAATAACCAGAAGAATTGCACCATTGACATCAAAACACTTGCCATAGTTGCAGCAATTGAGGCAGTCAAAATATCTCGGTTATAAACATGAGACAGTTCATGACCAATTACACCTCTTAATTCTCTTTCATTTAATAAATTCATAATTCCTTCAGTTGCACATACGGCAGAATTTTCAGGATTTCTTCCTGTAGCAAACGCGTTAGGAGATGCAGTAGGTGATAAATAAACGCGAGGCATTGGTTGTTTAGCTTCTGTTGCTAAATCGCTAACAATTTTATACAAAACTGGAGCTGTTTGAGGATCTACTTGATAAGCACGCATTGCTTTGAGTGCAAGACGATCAGAATAAAAGTATGCAAAACCGTTCATACCTATTGCCAAAATCAAACCAAACCATAAACCACTTGAACCGCCAAACCACGAGGCCGCAAGCATCACAACTAACGCCAAGAAACCAAATAGAAAAATTGTCTTAAAAGTATTTGTAGACTTTCTCATCCTTATTAAAATTGCCCTTTCAAATGATCTCCTCTATTTATTTGTATCTGATTTCAATTCAATTCGCCACTTCACACCCCCCGTACAGGGCTAAGCCCTGAACTAGAAAAGGTTTGCCTAGACTAGGAAATCGATAAATAAAGAAAAAGTGAATAATTGACCAATCCAGACACTAGTAGGTATAACTCAGGACTCTTTGCTGGAATTGGTGCCTACATTATTTGGGGATTTGTCCCTTTATATTGGCAACTTTTGAAACCTGCCAGTGCTCCTGAAATTTTGTCACATCGCGTCGTTTGGTCATTAGGTTTACTTTTAATAATTGTTTACTTTAGAAAACTATCTAATGAAGTTAAAGCTGCATTATTTGATAAAAGAAAATTAGGTTTATTAGCACTTGCCGCAATTTTTGTAACTATTAATTGGGGCATGTTTATTTGGGCAGTAAATAATGGGCATGTAATTGAAACTTCGCTTGGCTACTTTATTAATCCTTTAGTTTCTGTAGCTTTAGGTGTTTTGATTTTGAAGGAAAAATTAAGAGGCTTGCAAAAAATTGCTGTGGCATTGACATTTTTAGCAGTGACATTTTTGACAATAGCTTTTGGAAAACCTCCCTATATTGCACTAACTTTAGCTTTTTCATTTGGTTTTTATGGATTAGTTAAAAAACTTGCAAATGTCGATGCTATTCCGAGTTTAACTATCGAAACTTTATTGTTAACACCATTTTTCTCTGCTTTTATGTTTTATTTAAATAGTACAAATGACTTATCATTTGCAAGTGGTGATGTATTACACGCTCTTTGGCTTACCACAGCTGGTGTAGTTACGGTTATTCCTTTATTACTTTTTGGATTTGCTGTTGTGAGAATCCCACTCGTGGCAATCGGTTTACTTCAAGCCTTAGGTCCAATTTTGCAATTTTTACTCGGTTATTATGCCTTTAAAGAACCTATGACCAGTGCTAGATGGTTTGGATTTTATTTAGTATGGCTTGCCGTAATTGTTTTTAGTTATGACGCAGTAAAAACTTCTAGAAAAAATAAAGTTTAAGAATTTCTTTTAGTTAACCATTCTGCAAATTGCACAAGAGCATCTCTTGCAGCACCTTGTGGAACTAAATCTAAGGATGTCATTGCTTGGTCAATTAAACTTTCTAAATGCAAACTTGCCACATCAAAACCACCTAATTCAGTGACTTTATTAATTGTTTCCTCGATTGCAGCAGGATTATTCTTAACTTTTTCTAGTAATTCTTTTAATGAAGAACTTTTATCTACAGATAATGCTGATAGAACCGGAAGTGTGTGAATACCTTCAACTAAATCTTTACCAATCATTTTTCCAGACTTAGCTGAATCACCTTTTAAATCCAAAATGTCATCGGATATTTGAAATGCAAGTCCAATATTTTTTGCATAATTACTTAATGCGGCAGAAGTAATATCATCAGCTCCAGCAACATATGCACCAAGAGATGCAGAACTTTCAATTAAAGATCCAGTTTTTTGCTTTAATACTTCTAAATAATGCTTAATTGGATCGGAACTACCTGCGCCTCTTGCTTCACGAATTTGACCTTCACATAAAACTGAAAGTGTGTCGGCCAAAGTAGTCACAACATGTGGACCTAATTCTGCAGCAATGGCTGATGCTCTAGAAAAAAGAAAATCGCCTGCCAGGATTGCATTAGTATTTCCAAATTTGGCATTTGCTGATTGAACGCCTCTTCGCATAGTTGCTTCATCCATCACATCATCGTGATACAAAGTTGCAACGTGAATAAACTCGATAGCGGCAGCAACTTTTGCTAAACGATCTATATCTGGTTTACCAAATTGACCTGCAAGAAAAACCAAGACTGGTCTTATTCTTTTCCCACCAGCTAAGAGAAGATGTTGAGAAATTTCTGTTAATGGATTAAACGGTGAGGCTGATTCTATTTCTAAGAATTCTTCAGTTCTTTTGATTCCTTTTGCAAGATACTCTTGAAGATTTTGATCAGTTATAGCTAACTCTGGAACGTTAACTTTACTCATCTTAAAAACACTGACGTTGAACTAATTAAATTAATCACAAATTGTGGGAATAAACCTATTAATAGTGTTACGACTGCACTTACCGTTATCGCAATAGTGGTGAAAATGCTAGGAATAGAAACAAATGGACCATCTGGGATTGGCTCGGAGAAGAACATCAAAATAATTACCCTCACGTAAAAGACGGCTGCAATAACGCTTGCTACTACACCTACCAGAACTAAGGATGTGGCGCCACCTGAAATTGCGGCTGTGAAAACTCCAAACTTTGCAGTAAAACCACTCGTTAAAGGAATTCCTGCAAAAGAAAGCATGAACAGTGACATCAATCCAGCCACAACTGGAGATTTCTTACCGATACCTTTCCATCTAATTAGTGTAGAACTTTCTCCTGCTTGTTCTCTAATTAAAGTAAGTAAAGCAAATGCTCCTACTGTTGAGAATACATAAGCAATTAGATAAAGCAGTACTGCTGCAATTGAAGTTCTATTGGTACCGGAGAATCCAACCAAAATAAATCCACCATTTGCAATTGATGAATAAGCAAGCATTCTCTTGAAATCTGATTGTGATAATGCAATTACACTTCCCACAATCATGGTTAAGCCTGCGACAATCCAAATTAATGGTCGCCAATCCCAAACAAGTGCGCCAAACGCAACATAAAAGACTCTTAATAATCCACCGAATGCGGCAACTTTTACTGCTCCTGCCATAAAAGAAGTAACTGGAGTTGGTGAACCGGTATAAACATCTGGAACCCATTGGTGAAATGGAACTGCGCCAACTTTGAAAAGCATGCCAACAGCAACTAGAGCAATTGCCGCAGTTAATAATCCTGGAGAGTTATTTGCTGCACTTATTCCATTTGAGATTTGACCAAATTGTAATGAACCAGTGTAAGCGTAAGTTAATGCACTTCCAAATAATAGAATCGCACTAGCAAGTGCACCTAAAAGAAAATATTTTAAAGCTGCTTCTTGACTTAACAAGCGTCGTCTTCTTGAAAGACCTGCGAGTAGATAAAGAGGTAAACTCATTACTTCCAGGGCAATAAATAAAACAAGTAAGTCATTTGCAGTTACGAATAAGAGCATTCCTGCTATTGCAAATGAAAATAACGGCCAGATTTCTGTTTGAGTCCAACCTAGTTTTGTAACAGTTTTTTCTTCTTGTCCACCAGGAAGTGTTGAAGCACGCGGAGCAAATGCATCTCCTAGTGGATCTAATTTGGATTCAGCAAATAACAAAGCACTTAGAAGCGCTGCCAATAAAATCGTGCCTTGCATAATCCAACCTGGGCCATCTAGTGCCACAGTGCCACTAGCAGCTAATGCTCGTCCTTCGGGACCAGATTGAAGAACTACTGCAAAAAAAGCTAAAACTAAAGCAGAAAATGTAATTATTAAATGAGTAAATCTTCTTTTCTCTCTTGAAACAAATGCTTCAACAATTACTCCTACACAAGCTGCCACAAACATAATCAATATTGGAGAAAGTAATGCGTATTCAAAATTTGGCGTAGGTATTGAATTAACTACATTTCTAATCATTTTGTTTCACCATTTCAATTCTTGGAGCAGGATCTGATACTTGAAGAACTTTTAACGTATTTGCAACCGCGGTTTCTGAAACTTTAACGATTGGTGCAGGAAATAATCCAAATAAAATTGTTAAAACAACTACCGGAGCTAATATTAAAGATTGACGTAAGTTCAAATCATAAATATTTTTAGATCCATCATTTGCAGGTCCTGTGAAAACTCTTTGATAAAGCCACAACATATATATTGCAGCTAAAATAATTCCCGTTGTAGCAATTACTGCAGCAATTTGGTTTCGTTGATATGTACCAGTTAACACCATAAATTCACCAACAAAACCTGCTAAACCAGGAAGTGCTATTGAAGAAAGGCTTGCCACTAAAAAGAAACCAGTCAACAAAGGTGCTGATTTTGTTAAACCGCCAAATCCGTTTATCAAAGAGGTATCTTTCTGTCTCATCAAATAACCAGCAGTTAAAAATAGTGCTGCCGTTGAAAGTCCATGCGCCACCATATAAATAGTTGATCCAATAATTCCAATACTGGTGAAGGAGAAAATTCCCATCACAATAAATCCAAAGTGAGAAATAGAAATATAAGCAAATGTTCTCTTCATATCTTTTTGCGCAATTGCAATTAATGCTGCATAAATGATGCTGAATAAAGACAAGATGATTATGGCTGGGGCAAATTCTTTTGAAGCGTTAGGAAAAAGTGGAATTAAAATTGCCAGCATTGCGTATGTTCCAACTTTGTCAAGAATTCCGATCAACATCGTCGAAGTTCCTGGAGTTGCTTGTTCAGCTGTGTCTGGAAGCCAAGTGTGGCCTGGAACCATAGGAGCTTTTAAGGCAAATGCTAAGAAGAAACCTAAGAACAACCAACGTTCAGTCCAAGTATCAAGTTTTAATTCATTACTTAAAGCCGCAATTGAAAAAGTCCCACGACCTAATTGATTTACCGCTATAAAGTACAACCAGATAACTGCGGCAAGCATTACTAATCCACCAAATAAACCAAATAATAAAAATTTAAGTGCTGCGCTATTTTTTCTAGCGCCACCAAATCTTCCAACCAAGAAAAAGATTGGAATTAACATCGCCTCAAAAACTACATAAAATAAGAAAAGGTCTCTGGCCATAAATACCGCCAAAGCACTTGCTTCGGTTAACAAAATCCACATGAAATATTCACGAGATCTAATTTGACCTTCGTGTTGGCAAGCTAAAACCACAATTGGAGTCAAAACTGCAGTCAAACCAACTAAAACTAAAGAAATTCCAGTTAGAGCTAAATGAAAAGAAATTCCAAATATTGGAATCCAATCAAATGACACATCCATTTGCGTTTGAGCATTACTTGCAATATCAAATTGCACAGCAACAACTAAAACAAAAATTAAAGTAACTAGTGAAGAATAGAATGCAATTTGCTTAGCACTAAAATATTTTTTAACTTGTGGAACAAAAAGTAAAACTGTTCCAATCAAAGGTGTTAGTAAAATTAGTAGTAGCCAAGGAAAATTCATTTATAATCTCACAATCAAAAGTAGAATGACAAAAATTGCAGTACCCAAAATTACGGACATTGCATAAGATCTAACAAAACCAGTTTCACTTCTTCTAAGTCGAGCTGAAATTCCACCAGTTAAAGAACCAATTCCCGAATAAAATCCATCAACTAATGATTTATCGAAAAACCCTAATAATCTAGTTAGTCTTTGACCTGGTTTCATTAGCAAGTTTTCATTTAAAACATCGCCATAAAGATCTTTTCTAGCTGCACTTACTAAGATTGAAACTTTTTCAGGTGCAACTTTGGCAACATTTCGATATTGCCAAATTGCTAGCAGTACTCCAATTGCAACAACACTTAACGTAATTAAAGTAATTGTCAGGATTGAAAATGGTGGTTCTGGTTCACTAAATCCAGTAACAGGTTCTAACCAATGTTCAAGTGCGTGATTTTGAGTTAACAAAATTCCAATAAAAGTTGAACCAATTGCCAAAATAATCATTGGTACTGTCATAGTCAAAGGTGATTCATGTGGATGAACATCGTCATGCCATCTTTGTTTGGAGAAGAAAGTCATAACGACCATTCTGGTCATATAAAAAGCAGTAAGTCCTGCTCCAAATAAAACTACAATTCCTGCCCACCATGAATGACTCAATGCAGCTTCAATGATGTGATCTTTTGAATAAAATCCTGCAAATGGTGGTATTCCAAGAATTGCTAAATAGCCCACAAAAAATGTGACAGTGGTAAACATCATTAATTTTGATAAACCACCAAATCTACGCATATCAACATTGTCATTTGTGGCATGCATGACAGAACCTGCTCCAAGAAACATCACGGCTTTAAAGAAACCATGAGTGATTAAGTGCAAAATTGCAAACACATAACCGATTGGTCCTAATCCAGCAGCTAAAACCATGTAACCAATTTGACTCATTGTTGATCCAGCTAACGATTTTTTAATGTCATCTTTGGCCGCACCAATAATCGCACCCATTAATAAGGAAATTGCTCCAATAATTACTACTGCTGTTTGAGCAATTGGGCTTGCATTAAATATTTCCCCACTTCTTACTATTAAATAAACTCCCGCGGTAACCATGGTGGCCGCATGAATTAATGCAGATACTGGAGTTGGACCTTCCATTGCATCAAGTAACCATGATTGCAATGGAAATTGCGCACTCTTTCCGCAAGCTGCCAATAAAAGTAGTAATCCGATAGTTAACGAGACCCAACTTGGTGCACTAGAAATACTTTGATTTACATCAATAAATGAAACTGAACCAAACACTAAAAACATGGTCATTATTGCAAGTGATAATCCAAAGTCTCCTACCCTATTTGCCACAAACGCTTTTTTAGCTGCAACTGCGGCAGAGTTTTTGTGTTGCCAAAAACCAATTAATAAATAAGAAGCAAGGCCTACACCTTCCCAGCCCACATATAGCAATAAATAGTTATCGGCTAAGACTAATAACAACATCGCTGCAACGAATAAATTTAAATAAGCAAAAAATCTTCTTCTATTCTCGTCATGGGACATATAACCCAGCGAATAAATATGAATTAATGTTCCAACAAAAGTAATCAGGAGAACAAATGAGATGGATAATGGATCTGCTTGTAAACCAAAATTAATTTTTAAGTTTGCTGCTGGAACAACAAGCCACTCATAAACTGTTGTTATTACGGTTCTTTCTTCTTTAGAAAGTGCTAGCAATTGAAAGAATTGCCAAACTCCAACAAAGAAAGCACCGGTTGATGCACCGATTGCCATAAATGGGCCAAATTTATTTGTACGATTTCCAAAAGTTAGTAAAATCGCAGCGCTTAGCGCAGGCAGTGCTATAGCAAATGCGATCATTTAAAAATTTTCCTTTTCTTTTACCAGCGCAACAAACTTGCTTCGTCTACTGATGCTGAATTTCTTGTTCTAAATATCGTGACAATAATTGCTAAACCAACTACTACTTCAGCAGCAGCTACTACCATCACAAAAAAAGCTGTGGTTTGGCCAGATAATTCTCCCCAAACTCTTGAACCAGTTACGAATGCAAGATTTGCCGCATTAAGCATCAATTCAATTGACATGAATGCCACAATTGCATTTCGTCTTAGTAAAACTCCCATAGCACCGATTGAAAAAATAATTCCTGACAAAATTAAATATGAGTTTGGATTCATTTCTTTCCTTCCTCATCTTCACTTGCAACTAAACCTAATCCTTCAGAAATGATTTGAATTTCACTTAAATCTGTTTCGTTTACAGATCTTGCAGCTCCTCTAGCCACAATTGGACCTGGAATTGAAATTTCAGAAACTGAACCATCAGGCAATAAAGCTGGGGTATCCACTGAATTATGTCTAGCGTAAACACCAGGAGAAGGAAGTGGACCTTGATAGTTTCCTTTTGCAAAAAGTTCTTTTGATAATACTTCTTGAGTTTTTCTTGGCGCAGTTCTTTCTTTATGAGCAAGAATCATGGCGCCAACTGCTGCGGTGATCAAGAGTGCTGAAGTTAATTCAAAAATCAATACATATTTACCAAAAAGCAAAGCCGCAATTCCTTGAACGTTTCCACCATATGCTGAATCGGCATTTGCAAGTTCAGCGCTTTGCACACTGAATGAATTTCCTAATAACAACATTAATCCAATAATTAACAAACTTCCCGCCAAAATTGAAATTCTTCTTTGTCCTTTAATAGTTTCGATTAAAGAATCAGAGGCATCCACTCCAACAATCATCAAAACAAATAGGAACAACATCATCACCGCACCCGTGTAAACCACAACTTGTGCTACTCCTAGAAATGGTGCAGATTGCAAAACATAAAGCACGGCTAAATTAATCATTGTTAAAGCAACCCACAAAGCACTATGTACTGCTTTAGAAGAAATAAGCATTCCAATTGCGCCAGCAACAGCCAAAGTTGCACAAATCCAAAACACAACTGGTTCAAATGAAACAGTTGTTTGAGCAACTTCAGCTAATGGAATTAATTTTGAAATCATTTATAAAACATCCTGCTTTTTTTGTTTGAGTTCTTCAACTTCGGCAAATTGCTCAGCAGTTGCACCTTTAACTTTTCCTTCGTAATAATCTTGCGCTTCAAAACCTTCCACCATTGCATGTGGAGGTTGTGCCATTCCAGGTAGTAATGGTGCTAACAAATCTTGTTTTTCATAAATTAACTTTGTTCTTGAATCATCAGCTAACTCATATTCGTTAGTCATAGTCAATGCACGTGTTGGACAAGCTTCAATGCACAGACCGCACCCAATGCAACGCAGATAATTAATTTGGTAAACGCGACCATATCTTTCACCTGGTGAAAATCTTTCACCTTCTAAATTTGATGCACCTTCAACATAAATTGCATCTGCAGGACAAGCCCAAGCGCAAAGTTCGCATCCCACACATTTTTCTAATCCGTCGGGATGTCTATTTAGTTGGTGTCTGCCATGAAATCTAGCTTGAGTTGGTGCTTTTTCTTCTGGATAATGTTCGGTGGTTGGCTTTCTAAACATTGACAAGAAAGTGACACCAAAACCTCTAATAAATTGTGGTAACTCAGCCATTTAGCACTCCTTGTTTTTTATTTGGTTCAACCAAAATTTGTCCTGGAAGAGGTGGCACTGGATGTCCGCCAGCAAATGGATTAATTTCTGTTACTTCTAAATTAATTTCTTCTTTATTTTCTCGATTATTTGCTTTCTTCCAATCAATAATGAAAACAATTAATGCCACAAGAATTAGTGGTAAACCAAGCAAGGCAATTGTTTGACCTGTTGGTAAATCTAAAGTATTTCTTAATCCTCTGGTAATTGCCACAATTGAAATCCAAACAAGAGAAGCTGGAATTAAAATTTTCCAACCAAGATTCATGAATTGGTCATATCTAAATCTTGGAAGAGTTCCTCTGATCCAAATAAATATAAATAGAAATACTGCAATTTTGCTAAAGAACCAAATTAACGGAACCCATCCCTCATTTGCGCCCGGAATTAATGAAAGAGGAAAAGGTGCGCGCCAACCACCCAAGAACAAAGTAGTAGCAAGTGCAGAAACTGTGACCATATTTATGTATTCAGCTAAGAAAAATAGAGCGAATTTTAATGAGGTGTATTCAGTATGAAATCCTCCAACTAATTCACCTTCTGCTTCAGGTAAATCAAATGGGGCACGGTTAGTTTCTCCCACCATAGAAATTACATAAATTAAAAATGAAGGTAAAAGTAACAGTATGTACCAAGTTCTTTCTTGTGCCGCAACAATTTGAGATGTACTCATAGATCCGGCATAAAGAAAAACTGCCACAAAAGAAAGCCCCATGGCAATTTCGTAAGAAACCATTTGGGCAGAAGATCTAAGTCCACCCAGTAATGCATAAGTTGAACCTGAAGACCAACCAGCTAACACAATTCCATATATTCCAACAGAAGCAATCGCTAAAACATATAGAACACTTACTGGAAAATCTGTTAACTGCAATGGTGTAGTTACACCAAAAAATGAAACTTCAGGTCCAAACGGAATAACTGCAAATGTCATAAATGCGGTTGTTGCAGAAATAATAGGTGCCAAAATATAAACAGCTTTATCGACTGTAAATGGAATCACGTCTTCCTTAAGAGCAAGTTTTACTCCATCCATCAATCCAATTAGTGCACCACCAGGACCAACTCGATTTGGGCCAACTCGCATTTGCATACGAGCCACAATTCTTCGTTCACTCCAAATTGCTAACAGAGTCATGACCACCAGAGTCACAAAAACTGCAACTACTTTAATTAAAGTTACCCACCAAGGATCTACTCCAAAAGCACTTAATTCAACTAAAGGTAATTTCATTAAAAACTACCTTTCTGAATTGTTACTAAATCTCCATCTTTTGCAGCAAGTTTCAATTTAACTTTGCTGTCGTTGTTATTTGAAGGAACCCAAATTACATCGTTTACCATTTCTATTACTTCAAGTTTTAAAGTTATTGACCCGACTGGATTTGAAACAATTACTTTGTCATTTGTAGCTAAACCATTTTCTTGTGCAGTTTTGTAACTTAGATGTGCAACTGCTTCTCTTTGGGTTCCAGCTAAATTTTCTTCGCCTTGCTGTAAAGCTCCATCATCTAACAATAAATTCCAAGTGCTCAAGATTACATTTGATTTTGAAGTTGCTTTGCTAGCTTCGTCTTTAACATTTGGTGCACTCTCTTTTGTACCATTCCAGGTTGTAAATGCCGCTAGTTCTTGTCTTAATTCATCAATTGTTTGTAATCCAAAATCAAAACCCAAACCTTCTGCCAACATTGCTAAAACTCTTGCATCTGTAATTGCATTTGTAGAAGTAATCGCTCTTCCAAATGGTCGAGGTCTACCTTCCCAGTTAATAAATGTTCCAGATTTTTCCGTTACTGGAGCAACAGGTAAAGCAACGTTTGCATAACGTGTTAAAGAATTTTCATGAATGCCCAGAGTTACCACAAAATCAACTGCATTTAAAGCTTTACTAAATAATTGAGGATCTGGTGCATCGGTTACTTCAAGTCCTGCAATTATTAATGCTTTGATTTCTCCATTAATTGCACTATTTAGTATCTCTTCATGAGATTTACCGGGCTTACTTGGAATTTGTGAAGCGTTAACTCCCCAAATCGCCCCAACTTCACTTCTGGCACTTGTTTCAGTAACAGGTCTTCCGCCTGGCAAAAGATTTGGTAACACACCAACTTCAACACTTCCTCTTTCACCTGCACGTCTTGGAATCCAGGCAATCTTTGAATTTGATTTGTTGGCTACTTCAACTACAGCGCTTAGTAGTCCAGTTATGGCAGCTGCTCTTTCGCCCACAATAATTATGGAATCTTTAGCAATATCTAAACCTCGTAATACTTTTGCTTCATCACCTGGTTTTGTTAACACAACTTCTGCATCAATTTTTTCTAAACCACGAGATAAATAAGGTGCTATTGCGGTAATTGAAATATTTGATTTTGCTGCAGCTTTTCTTAATCTTAAAAATACGATTGGTGATTCTTCTTCTGGTTCAAAACTAATTAAAATAACATTTTTTGCTTTTTCTAATTCTTGATAAGTAACTGATCCAGCACTTCCAGCTATTACATTTGATAAGAAAGATAATTCTTCAGCACTATTAACACGATTTCTAAAGTCAATATCGTTTGTATTTAACGCCAGGCGAGCAAATTTTGAATATGCATAAGCATCTTCCATAGTCAGACGTCCACCAAGTAAAACTGCAACTTTTCCATCAGCAGCTTTTAATCCTTTAGCGGCGAAATCTATTGCATCTGGCCACAGTGCATCGAGTTGTTTTCCATCACTGTTTTTTACTTTTGGTTGAGTTAAACGATTTTGTTTCAAATACGCAAATGCAAATCTTCCTTTATCGCAATTCCAATCTTCATTTACTGCTGGATCTTCCCAAGCAAGTCTTCTCATTACAGTTTCGCGGCGGTAATCGGTTCTTAAAGAACAACCAGATGCGCAATGTTCGCAAGTTGTTGGAACTGACACTAAATCAAAAGGTCTTGATCTAAATCGATATGAAGAACTTGTTAATGCGCCAACTGGACAGATTTGCACAGTATTACCAGAAAAATATGAATTGAACGGTTCACCAGATGCAATACCAACTTGTTGTTTTGCACCTCGTTCAAGTAATTCAATAAATGGATCTCCTGCAATTTCTTCAGAAAATCTGGTGCAACGTGCACATTCCACACAACGTTCACGATCTAACAAAATTTCTGTGCTTAGTTCTAAAGGTTTTGGGAAAGTTCTTTTTTCAATTTCAAATCTTGATTCAGCTCTTCCTGCAGTCATGGCTTGATTTTGTAAAGGACACTCTCCACCTTTATCGCAAACAGGACAATCAAGTGGATGATTTATTAATAAAAACTCCATAACTCCTGCTTGTGCTTGTTCAGCAACTTTGGAAGTCATTTGAGTTTTCACCACCATGCCTTCTGTTAATGGCACAGCACATGAAGGTTGTGGTTTGGGCATTCCTTCAATTTCAACTAAACACATACGACAAGCTGCAACTGGTGCAAGTGATGGATGATCACAAAATCTTGGAACGAATGTACCCATGCGTTCTGCTGCTCTAATAATCAAAGTTCCTTTTGGAACTTGTACTTGAATACCATCAATGGTTGCTGAAATTAATTCTTCATTTTTAACTGATTTATTTTCTGAAGTTAGTGTCATTTAGCACCTACTTTAGAAAAAATTGTTGATTCTGCAGGTGGAAATGTTAAATCCACTGGAACTCTTGTGGCTTGCTTAAATTCGTCTGCAAAATATTTCATTGCACCAGGAAATGGAGTTGCTGCAGCATCACCTAAAGCACAGAATGATCTTCCAGCAATTTGCGAACAAACATCATTAATAACTGAGAGTTCGTTTTCTAAACCTTTTCCATGTTCAAATTTTTCTAACATTCCAGTTATCCAATAAGTTCCTTCACGACAAGGTGTGCACTTTCCACATGATTCGTGTTTATAAAATTCAAGCCATCTTGTTACTGCTTTAACAACACTTGTAGTTTCATCAAACATCATCGGAGTTCCAGTACCAAGCATTGTTCCTGCGGCTGCTAAATCTTCATAAGTCATTGGAATATCAATGTGTTCAGGAGTCAACATTGGCACAGAAGATCCACCTGGAATCCAAAACTTTAATTTGTGACCTGATCTAATTCCACCTGCATAATCAAGTAATTCACTCATCGGAGTTCCAAGTGCTGCTTCATAAATTCCTGGGCGATTAACATGACCAGAAACTGCAAACAATTTAAATCCAGGAGATTTTTCAGTACCCATTGATTTAAACCAGTCAGCACCATTCAAAATAATTGCTGGAACACTAGCTAAAGTTTCTGCATTATTCACAACAGTTGGTGAGGCATAAAGTCCTGCAACTGCTGGAAATGGTGGTTTTAATCTTGGTTGCCCGCGACGACCTTCTAGTGAATCAAGAAGTGCTGTTTCTTCTCCACAAATGTAAGCACCAGCTCCTGCATGCACTACAACTTCTAAATCAAATCCAGAATTCTGAATATTTTTTCCAAGTAACCCTTGAGCATAAGCTTGCTCAACTGCATTCATCACTCTTCTAATTACATGTGGCACTTCTCCACGAATATAAATAAATGCATGATTTGCTCTAATCGCATATGAGCCAATTGCTATTCCTTCAACTAAAGCATGAGGATTTGCCATCATTAATGGAATATCTTTACAAGCGCCAGGTTCTGATTCATCTGCATTTACAACTAAGTAGTGCGGTTTGCCATCGTTTTGTGGAACAAAAGACCATTTCATTCCTGTAGGAAAACCAGCACCGCCTCTTCCCCGTAATCCAGAATCTTTAACAATATTTATTACTTCATCAGGAGTTTTTTTCAAAGATTTTTTCAGTGCTTCATAGCCACCGTGTTTTTTATAATTTTCTATTTCAAAAGATTGTGGATCATCCCAATGTGCAGTTAATACTGGTGTTAAAGCCATTTATTTCACTCCTTTACTAACTGGAGCTTTCATATTTCTTTCTTTAGCAACTTTTAAACCGGCTAACATTGATTCATCTGCACCTGGTGATTGTGCATATTTGCCATCATTAATTCCTGCTAATAATTTTTCAGAATCTGAAATAGAAGTAATTTCTACACCTCTAGTTGATTTAACGGGTGTGCCAGATTTTAATTTTTTAATCAAGTCTCTAACTTTTTCAGGAGTCATTGAATCCATAAATTCCCAATTAACTGTCATAACCGGAGCAACGGTGCAAGCTGCTTGGCATTCAATTCTTTCTAAAGTAAACATTGAATCAGATGTGGTTTCATCATGACCAATTCCTAAAGTTTCAGTTAATTGTTTCCACAATTCATCGCCACCTAAAAGCGCACATAAAGTATTAGTGCAAACACCTATGTGATGTTTACCCATCGGAAATCTTTTAAACATGGTGTAGAAAGTTGCAACGGCCGCAACTTCAGCAGCAGTTAAATCTAAAACTTTTGCGCAAGCTTGAATTCCTGCTGGAGAAACCATTCCTTGCACTGATTGCACATAATGAAGCATTGGTAGAAGTGCTGATCTTCTTTGAGGATATTTTTGAGCTAATGATTCCAATATTTCAAAATCTGAATCTGTTATAGCTTTAATACTCATCGATCAACACCACCCATCACTGGATCAATTGATGCAACAGCAGCAACGATGTCTGCAACTTGTCCACCTTCACCCATTGGACCAACTGCTTGCAAATTATTAAAAGATGGATCACGGAAATGAACTCGATATGGTTTGGTTCCTCCATCGCTTACGGCAAATGCACCCAGTTCTCCACGAGGAGATTCGATTGCTACATAAGCTTGTCCAACTGGAACTTTGAAACCTTCAGTAACTAATTTGAAGTGATGAATTAATGATTCCATTGATTGGCCCATAATTTTTCTAATGTGATCTAATGAATTTCCTAAACCATCAGAACCAAGTGCTAATTGTGCTGGCCAAGCAATTGATTTATCTTCAACCATGACAGGTCCCGGTTTTAATTTAAATAAAGCTTGTTCAACAATGTTTAAAGATTCATTTATTTCTCGAACTCTTACCAAGAATCTTCCATAAGTATCACTGGTGTTTTCGGTAATCACGTTAAATTCATAATTCTCATAGCCACAATAAGGTTGAGTTTTTCTTAAATCCCAAGGCAATCCTGTTGCTCTAAGGACTGGACCTGTCATACCTAATGCCATGCAACCTGTTAAATCAAGAACTCCAATTCCTTTAGTTCTAGCAGTCCAAACACTGTTGTCTACAAGTAAGTTGTAATTGTCTTTCAATCTTTTTCTGAGAAGTTTTATTGTCTCTTCAATTTTCTTTTCCGCACCTTGTGGTAAATCAATTGCAACGCCACCAGGTCTTATATATGCCATGTTCATTCGAAGGCCTGTAATCATTTCAAAAATATCTAAAATTAATTCACGATCTCTGAAGCCATTAGTCATTGCTGTTAAAGCACCTAGTTCCATACCTCCTGTTGCTAATGCAACTAAATGAGAAGAAACTCGGTTTAACTCCATCATTAACACTCTGATGATGTTTGCTCGATCTGGGACATCGTTAGAAATACCTAATAATTTTTCAACAGCTAAACAATATGCAGTTTCATTAAAAATTGGTGAGAGATAATCCATTCTGGTTACATACGTTGTTCCTTGTACCCAGTTTCTAAATTCCATATTTTTTTCAATACCAGTGTGTAAATAACCAATGCCGCATCTTGCTTCAGTAACTGTTTCGCCATCTAATTCAAGAATTAAACGAAGCACACCATGTGTTGATGGATGTTGTGGTCCCATGTTGACCACAATTCGTTCTCGTTCTCCAGATGGTGCACCTAAAACTGTGTCCCAGTCTCCACCAGAAAGTGTGTAAACACGACCTTGTGTTGTTTCATATGAACCAGAAAAAATATCAGTACTCATCCGTGATAATTCCTTCTGTTATCTGGTGCAGGAATTACTGCACCTTTATATTCAACTGGAATTCCACCAAGTGGATAATCTTTTCTTTGCGGATGACCAACCCAATCATCAGGCATTTGAATTCTGGTTAAGGCTGGATGACCATCAAAAATTATTCCAAAGAAATCATAAGTTTCTCTTTCATGCCAATTGTTTGATGGATAAATTGAAGTTATAGACGGTATATGTGGACTTGAATCCGGAGTAACTACTTCAACTAATAATCTTCTGTTATGCGTAATAGACACAAATGGATAAATTGCATGCAATTCTCTATCTTTTTCTTTAGGCCAATGAACACCTGTGACACCCATACACATTTCAAATCGCAATTCTGCATCGTCTCTTAAAATTTGGGCTACTTTTAATAAATATTCTTTTTTAACCATAAAAGTTATTTGGTCAGCTTGAATTACCACACGTTCAACAACTTGTTCGAAACTTAAACTTTCTTCTTTCAATGCCCTTGCCAATGCATCTGCCAGTTGATCAAAATAACTTCCATAAGGTCTTTGTGCACTTGGAGTTTGAGAAATTGTGGTAACTAAACCACCAAAACCTGATGTATCACCTGATTGAGTAGAACTTCCAAACGCTCCTTTAATTACATTTTTTAAAATCGGAGTTTCGTTTGGATTAACAATCTCTTTTTCGCTCATGAAAGAAGCCCTTTCAATTCAATTAAAGGTGCTTCTTTTAACGATTTATCTTCCAGAGTTATTACTTCTTTTTGTCTTTGTTTGCCAAGTTTCATATCTTGTATTTGATCGTGAATTTTTAAAATTGCATCAAGTAACATTTCAGGTCTTGGTGGACAGCCTGGTAAATACATATCAACTGGCACAACGTGATCAACGCCTTGCACAATTGCGTAATTGTTAAACATTCCACCACTTGAAGCGCAAACACCCATGGCTAAAACCCATTTTGGTTCTGCCATTTGATCATAAATTTGTCTCAGCACTGGAGCCATCTTTTGGCTAACGCGTCCTGCAACAATCATTAAATCTGCTTGTCTAGGGCTTGCGCGAAAAACTTCCATACCAAATCTTGCTAAGTCATAACGACCTGCACCAGTTGCCATCATTTCAATTGCGCAACAAGCTAAACCGAATGTTGCCGGCCATAAAGAATTTTTTCTTACATAACCTGCAAGTTTTTCAACTGAAGTTAGCAAAACTCCACTCGGTAATTTTTCTTCAATACCCATTTTTTATTCCCACTCAAGTCCGCCGCGTCGCCAAACATAGGCGTAAGCGATAAATACAGTTCCGATAAACAAAAGCATTTCTACAACTCCAAATAAGCCAAGTTGATCAAATGAAACTGCCCATGGATAAAGAAAAACTATTTCAATATCAAAAATAATAAACAGCATGGCAATTAAGTAATACTTAATTGGAAATCTTCCTCCACCGATTGGTTGTGGTGTTGGTTCAATTCCGCATTCATATGCAGAAAGTTTTGCTCTGTTATAAGTTTTTGGACCAGCTAATGCACCAGCCACGATTGAAAATAATGCGAATGCGAATGCCAGTGCTCCAAGACCAACTATTGGCCAAGCGGCATTCATCAAAACTCCCTTACTTATTTAAAACGAGTTTGTTCAGAGATTCACTTACGTACAGAAGTCTATTCTTTGACTACTTATTGACTTACCAAGACCTGCAATTTCTATCCACTTGTGCATTTGTGCCAATGCTTGTGTTACTCAAGTTACAAACCTAGGCCGCAGGCGCAATTTTGGTAAGAGCAGTAATAATCCGATCTGATTTTGTCTTACCAGTTGTACTGTAAAGATTTGCTAACAGTTTTAAGGTAAATCTCATCAATGGTTTTGAGGCCATTCCATATTTTGTTGCAACTTGCATGATTTGAGGATTACCAATTAATTTCACGAATACTCTTCCTAAGGTGTAATAGCCACCTAATCTATCTTTTAAAACAACTGGATATTGGTGCAATTGTTTTTCTCTTTCAAATTCTGATTTTGCTTTTAATGATTTTGAAATTACATCTGCTGCAACTTGTCCTGTTTCCATGGCATATGCAATTCCTTCACCATTAAATGGATTTACCATTCCCCCTGAATCTCCAACTAAAATCATTCCTTTTACATAATGAGGTTGGCGATTAAATCCCATTGGTAATGCAGCACCTCTTACAGGTTGAGTCATATTTTGATCTCTAAATCCCCATTCTTCTGGAGTTTGATCAAGCCAACGTTTTAATAAATCTTTGTAATCAATACTTTGAAAAACGGGAGAAGAATCCAAAATTCCTAAACCAACATTTGATGTTCCATCGCCCATTCCAAAAATCCAGCCATAACCCGGAAGTAATTTATTTTGATCTCTTAATTCAAGCCATGATTCTAAATAATCATCATCACTTCTAGTGCTCTTGTAATAAGTTCTAACTGCAACTCCCATAGGACGATCATCTCTGCGTTCCAATCCAAGAGCTAATGCCATGCGACTTGAAACTCCGTCAGATGCAACAACAACTGGAGCGAAATGTTTCTCTTGAGTTCCATCTTCTTTTTTAATGTTTACCCCAATTACTTTTCCTGAAGTTGAATCAAAAATCGGTCCAGTAACTCTAGTTTTTTCAAATAAATTGACACCTTGTTTTTGTGCAGTTCTAGCAAGCATTTCATCAAAATCTGCTCTGGTTCTTACTAAGCCATAATTTGGAAAGCCTTCTACGTCTGGCCAATTTAATTCGAGTCGATGTCCTCCCCCGATAACTCTTAAACCTTTATTTCTTAACCAACCATTTTCTTTAGTTGGTTCAATCCCCATATCAAGAATTTGTTTTACAGCTCTTGGGGTTAAGCCATCCCCACAAACTTTTTCTCTCGGAAAACTTGTTTTTTCAAACAAAGTTACATTTAATCCTTGTTTAGCTAAATGAAAAGCTGTTGCACTTCCAGCTGGTCCGGCACCAACCACTATTACGTCAGTTTGATTTGTCATTATTTTCTTTTCTCTGCTTTATGTATTGCAACAATTCCACCAGTTAGATTCTTCCATTCAACATTATCCCAATTTGCATTTTGCAATTGGTGTGCAAATTCAGTTTGATTTGGCCAGGTTCTAATTGAGTCTGCTAAATATTCATATGCATCTGGATTAGAGGAAGTTTTTTTAGCAATTGCAGGTAATGCTTTCATTAAATATTCCATGTAAATATTTTTAAAGAACTTAAGAGTTGGTGAAGAGAATTCACAAATAACAAGTCTTCCACCTTTTTTGGTAACTCTTAGCATTTCGGTTAATGCTTTTTGAACATCATGAACATTTCTTATTCCAAATGAAATAGTTACTGCGTCAAAAGTTTCACTAGGAAATGGAAGTGAAAGCGCATCACCAGCTGAAAAGTTTAACTTTGGAAATCTTTTTTTACCTTCCTTTAACATTCCTATAGAAAAATCACAAGCAATAATTTTTGCACCAGATTTTGTGAATGCATTTGAACTGGTTCCAGTCCCTGCCGCTAAATCTAAAATTACTTCGCCGTATTTAGGGTTCAAAATTGAGTTTGTTTTTTTACGCCAAGAATAAGTAAAACCTAAAGCTAATACATCGTTTGTGATGTCATATTTTGCAGCCACTCGATTAAACATTTCTGCGACTTCATGTGGTTTTTTTGCAAGAGATGCTTTAGTCATAATCTAATTGTGTCAGCCCCAGGATTTTTTGCCACTTGTGGCGTTATTTTTAACTCAGTCGTAGTCTAGGAACATGTCGAATCAAACAAAGATGGAAAACTTTTCGACAACTCCTATTCGCACAATTGCACTAACTAGAAAACTTAATTTATTAGAAATTCTTCCTGACTCTCCCACTAATGAAATCTTTTCTTGGGTAAGAAACAATCAAGGCTTAGTTGCTTGGGGAATTTCTGCTGAAGTTGAATTCAGTGGAAAAGAAAGATTCTCTAGGGCCCATAAATGGTGGAAAAATTATGTAGACAATTGTGTAATTCGGGATGAAATTCAAAATTCTGGAACAGGAGCTATTGCCTTTGTCTCTTTTTCATATGAAATCGAGGATTCAAGTGTTGTAAAAGTTCCAAAAGTAATAGTCGGTCAGAATTCTGAATCAACTTGGCTTACCGTGATTGGCAATCAAGATATTGAAAAAATTAAAGAAGAAATTTTAAATTTAAAACCAACAAAATTAGACACCCAAAATATAACTTGGCATGACGGCTCAATTTCAATTTCAGAATGGAAAGAATCCGTTAATAAAGCAGTTCAAAGAATTAATAACAATGAGTTGGACAAAGTAGTTTTGACAAGAGATTTAGTGGCAAAGAGTGATCAAAATATTGAAATTCGAAATGTCTTAAGAAAATTAAACAATAATTATCCAGAATGCTGGACATTTTCTGTAGATGGGCTAATTGGAGCTACACCTGAACTTTTAGTTAGAAGAACTTCAGATCAAGTTATTTCTAGGGTGCTTGCTGGAACTATCAAAAGTGATGATTCAGCAAGTGATACAGAAATTGAAGTAGCGCTTTTAAAAAGTGGTAAAGATTTGGAGGAACACGAATTTGCTGTTAGTTCTGTAGCAACAGCTCTTGCCCTGCATTGCACCGATATGAACGTGCCTAAATCTCCAAAAGTTTTACGTTTAGCAAATGTCGCACATCTTGCTACAGATATTTCTGGAACTTTAGTTGATTCAGCACCTGCTTTAGTACTGGCTGGAAGTCTTCATCCAACTGCTGCAATTTGTGGAACTCCAACAGATAGGGCAAAGCAATTAATAACTGAATTAGAAAAAATGAAACGAAATCGATATACAGGTCCGATTGGTTGGATTAATTCAAAAGGTGATGGTGAATTAGGAATTGCTTTAAGGTGTGCTGAAATTAAAGAAAACTCTGCAAGACTTTTTGCAGGTTGTGGAATTGTTTCAGGTTCAACAGCAGAAGATGAATTAGTTGAATCAAATGCAAAATTTAGTGCAATGAAAGTTGCTTTAACTAGCTAATATATCTTTTCTTAACTTTGCTTCTTTTTCTCTAGATTTAATTCTTACAATCAAAACTTTTATTCCAGAAGGTTTGCTCAAATATTTATTTATATCTTCAATTCTAGTAATTTCTATAGTTTCAACATTCAATTTATTTAATATTTCTAGGAGATCTATATTTGTTGGAGTTGCGTATACTCTTTCAAACTCATCAACCCCGGCTTGCTCCAGAGTATTAAATATTCCACCACCATTGTTATCAGAAATTATGAAAGTAATGTTTGGAATTTTTTCTAATTTTGGAATAACAAAGCTATTCAAATCATGAATTGCTGCAATATCACCTAGAAAAGCAAAAGTTGGTTTGTTATTTACTAATGAAGTCCCAATTGCTGTTGAAATTACGCCATCGATTCCATTTACTCCACGGTTCATCGAAATACTTACCTCTCCATTTGAATATGGGGAGTTGTAGAAAGGCGAATTTAATAAGTCAAAATCTCTTGCTGCAAAACTAGATGATAAATGTATATGTGAATTAGCAGGCAAATTTCTCATTAGAAAATCTACAATATGTAAATTAGAAATTTCTGTTGAATTTTTTAACTTTTCTTGAGTTTTATTAAAAACTTCATTCCCAACTTCGCGCCATTGATTCAGCCAATCTTTATTATTTTGTTTTGTTGGAATTCGAAATAATCCAGAAATTTTTTGCTTTGCAAGAGAATTTGTTATTACATTTGGAACTGCACAAGAAACAACATTAGGGGTACTTTTAATCAAACCTGAAACTTGTCTGGAAAGTCCAACTCTTCCTATCGTCAAAATTACTTCTGGTTTATATTTTTCGCTTGCGTAAGAAGTCGTTACCGAAGAATTAGAAACAGTATTTTCACCAACACAATGATGTGGGGGTTCAATGATTACAGGCCAATCGAGGGATTCAGATAATTCTTTTGCATAATTTGCATATTCTAAATTTGTCCCGCCAGCAATAATTAACCCTTTTTTGCTTAAATATTCCGTTAAAATATTTTCAGGAATATTAGGATTTTGTAAATTTTCAATTTTTGCTTTAATGAATTTAAACTCTCGAGTTGGGACTAGTGGCTCTGCCAAAGTGATATTTAAGTGAACTGGAACTTTGTTTTTAATTGAAACAGATAAAACCGAGTTAATTCTGTCTTTTATTGCTTCTCTTGCAGCTGCAGTGTCTATGCTGAAAGATTCTGAAGCTATCTCAATACTTCTTGATACATAGTTACCAAAAATTTCTCTTTGAATAATTACCTGATTAGCGCCAGTGCCTTGAACTGAAGAAGGTCTATCTGCAGTTAAAACAATAAAAGGAACACCAGAATATTTGGCTTCAACTATTGCAGGAAAAAGATTAGCGACTGCAGTGCCTGAAGTTGTAAGTACTGCACTTGGTTTTCCACTACTTATTGCAGCGCCTAATGCAACAAACGCGGCGGATCTTTCATCAATACGAACTGCAACATCAATCAAACCTTCTTTTTCTGCTTGAACTAGAGCTAATGAAATTGGTCCATTTCGTGAACCTGGTGCTAGAGAAACAAATTCAATCCCGTTATCAATTAACTGTTGAACAATCAATTCTGCTGTTAATGCGGATGCTGGTTGTTTTATTACTTCAGACATTAAAACCAGCCTTGGTTTCTGCCATAGTCAAAACAGTCATTAATTTTCTCCAATAATTTAACACTATTTGGACTCTCGACTATTTCATCTTTAACTACGTTTGTTCTTCTAACTTCAACAAAACCATTAACTGGCACAATGCTTTGTTTAATTACATCATTCTTTAGTAACAATCCAGTTCCTACTCCTGCTAATAAATTCGTTTGATTTTCAACTAATGATTGAGCCAAGGCTGACAAATAGAGTCCAACGCTTGTATCCATCGATCCTGAAATCACAATTCTATTAAAGCTAGGCGAAATGGTTTCTCTGAGTTTCAAAAATCTACTAATTCCACCCAGTGGTATCACTTTAACTATCAAATAATCTGCGATTTCCAATATTTCTTCAATGAACTTTTTATCCAAAGGATCCTTATGTAATCTGAAGTTTTCATCGATTGCTATTGGAATATTTATTTGATGTTTTAATATTTTATTTTCTTCTAAAGTTTTACAAGGCTGCTCTAAATATTCAACAGGTAAGTCAGTTAATTTATTTGAAAATTCAACACCTTCATCAATGGTCAAATCTCCATTAAAATCAATTCTAAATTTAATGTTTTTGACTTCTTCTTGAATACTTTTCAATGAATTAATTTCTTCATCAATTTTTTCACCATTTAGTTTTATTTTTAAAGTGTTACTTCCACTTTGCTTGATTGACTGTATAGCTTTTTGTACGTCGGGTGAAACTGCGATGGCATTTGTCTTAACTTTGTTTAATCCAGGTTCAGGTAGTTTTGTCCAAGCCATTTCTAAAGCTGCTTGCAACCATCTTGTTGAATGTTCTATCGAATGATGAGGAAAGGGAGCAAACTCTGCCCAACCAAATTCTCCTTTTATTAACACACCTTCTCTATAAGAATAATTTTTCATTGGTTGGTTTAATTCGACTTTGAAAGTTATTAATTCATGTAAAGCTTTATTCTTATCTAACTTTTCCATAAAAATATTTAAGGACGTTTTGGAAATTTTTTGAAATCTGGCTTTCTTTTTTCTTTATAGGCATTTCTACCTTCTTGCGCTTCCTCACTCATGTAATAAAGAAGTGTTGCATCTCCCGCTAGTTGTTGTACTCCAGCCAATCCATCATCTGAAGCATTAAAAGATGCTTTTAAAAGCCTGAGGGAAAGTGGAGAAAGTTGCAGCATTTCTTTTGCCCATTTAACTGTTTCTTTTTCTAATTCTTCTAATGGAACAACAGAATTTACTAATCCCCAATCGAGTGCAGTTTTTGCATCGTATTGTCTAGTTAAAAACCAAATTTCTTTTGCACGTTTTAAACCAATTTGTCTTGACAACAAACTTGACCCAAAACCGCCATCAAATGAACCAACTCTTGGACCTGTTTGACCAAATTTTGCATTCTCTGCCGCAATTGATAAATCACAAACAACATGTAATACATGTCCGCCACCAATTGCATAGCCTGCAATCATTGCAATAACTGGTTTTGGCAATCTTCTAATTTGAACTTGTAAATCCAAAACATTTAAGCGACCAATTCCTTTTTGAGCGACTTCATCATCTCCCATGTACCCATCATCACCTCGGATACTTTGATCACCTCCGGAACAAAAAGCTAGATCTCCTTTTCCGGTAAGAATTATTACGCCAACTTCATTGTCATCTCGTGCTTTATCGAATGCTTGAATTAATTCAGTAACTGTTTGTGGTCTAAACGCATTTCGTTTTTCAGGTCTATTGATTGTAATTTTGGCGATGCCGTCTGCAACGTGATACTCGATATCTCGCCATTGACCTTGAGCCTGCCAATTCAATGCCGAAACAATAGTTGTTTTTCCTGGATCGTTACTCACTTGAAATGCTTCCACTCTCTACGCTTAGGTATTGATGACTCTAATCTTTCCAAATCGCCTTTCATTACCAATGGGCAGTAAGGCTGCTCATGAAGTAGCCCAGGCTATTTCTAATTCTTTAAATGAAAATAGTGTCACTGCGTTAGTTCCTTTTGCAAAAAGTGAAAAAGTCAGCAAAAGATACGAAAGCGCAATCTCTGTAAATGACGAATGCAAGATTGATTCGGGTTTAATAATTTGCACCAGTGGAACAACTGGTAATCCCAAAGCGGTTGAAATATCTAGCCAAGCCTTGTTGAACGCGGCAAATAAAACAAACAAAAAATTTAATGATCCTGCTGATTGGATTCTTGCGATCAACCCAGCTTTCATTGGTGGATTGATGGTTTTAACTAGAGCAATAGTAAGTAGCCAAAAATGGATTTATGGTCTGGATGAAACGGATAAATTTAATCCCGATCTTTTTATTTCTAAAGCACTTGAATTGTTTTCAACAAATAAAAAAGTTAGAACTTCTTTAGTAAATGCACAATTAATGACTTTAGTATCGCAAGGATATTTAGAAGCACTAAAGAAGTTTGATGCAATTCTTATTGGTGGAGGTCAAATTTCAAAAACTCTTTATGAACAGCTAAAAAATGAAAATGTAAATTTGATCAGAACTTATGGCATGACAGAAACCTGCGGTGGTGTTATTTGGGATGGATATGCTCTAGAAAATGTTCTAGTAAGAATTGATCATCCAGCAGTGGATGGAGTCGGACAGATTGCGATTAAGAGTGATTCCAACGCAACTTGCTATCACGGAAATTCTCCAGAGATAAACAAATTAAATGCACAAACTTTTACAAATGAATGGGTATTAACTAATGATCTTGGAGTTTTAAAGAATGGTGAATTAAAAGTTATTGGAAGAAGCGATGACATAGTGGTTTCTGGAGGAAATAATATTTCCCTCAATTCAATTGAAAGCATCATAAAAAATCAAATTGGAATTGAAGACGCTGTTGTGTTCTCCATTCCGGATGAGAAATGGGGGGTCATTGTTGCAGCAGTTATCGTTGGTCAATTTGACGTTTCAGCAATTCAACAAGTAATTGAAAATGAATTAGGGAAAGCCGCAATCCCAAGAATTATAAAAAATGCTCAAGAGATTCCATTATTACCAAATGGCAAAGTTGATATAGATTCACTTAAATGACAAGTCTAAAAATTTGGATACAAGGTAGTAGGCCAAAAACCTTAGGTGCAGCAATTTCACCTGTCATAGTGGCTTGGGCGATTGCATACTTTGAAAATTCTTTCAATTTACATATCGCTTTACTTTGCTTAATTGTCAGCATCACCATTCAAATAGGAGTTAATTTTGCTAATGATTATTCAGATGGGATAAAAGGAACTGATTCAGATCGAGTTGGACCAGTCAGATTGGTTGGACAAAATCTTGCTTCACCTAAATCTGTAAAAAGGGCTGCTTATTTATTTTTCTTCATTGCAGCTTTAGCTGGACTTTTAATTACAGTTGAAACAAAACAATGGTGGTTTTTGATTGTAGGTGCTATCGCAATTATTTCTGCTTGGACTTATACCGGTGGTCCTAAGCCTTATGGATATTTTGGTTTGGGTGAAATTTTTGTATTTATATTTTTTGGTCTTGTCGCAACTTTAGGCACAATTTATGCACAAACTTTATTCTTTAAGACTTATTTTTTAATTTATGCTTTTGTTATGGGCTTTTTTGCAACTGCAATCTTGGTTGCAAATAACTTACGGGATAGAGAAAAAGATGAACTTAATAATAAATTAACACTTGCTGTTAAGTTGGGTGATAAAAATACTAGAAATTTCTATATTTTATTAATACTTCTTGCGTATATTTTCCCGTTAATAGAACTACTTATCAATTTAATAGATAAATCTCCATTTAATTTTATTCCTTTCTATTTAGCTTCATTTATATTCGCTTGGCAAGCAATAAAAACAGTAAAAAGAAATGCCTCTGGAAAAGAATTGATTCCTGCTCTAGTGGTAACTGGCCAAACTCAATTGTTTTATTCTTTACTAGTTTGTCTATCTTTTTATTTAGAAACTATTTAACTATCTAAATTTTTATCTTCTTTTTCTGCTGCAGCATCTATTCGCTTATTAGTTCGTTGAAAAAAGCTTGTCACAGAAGTTGATAGTTGGTCACGAGATTTATTGAGTACAAATAAACTTACAATTCCTGAAGCTAAAAACGCCACTACTATTAAAGTTAAGTCTCTTAATCCAATTAAATATCCAACGGCTGTAAATGAAAGAAGTATCGACAATCTTAAAAATGTGTAAGAAAAAATACTTTTCATTTAAATTCCTGCATAACTATGTAGCCCTGTGACCCAAATGTTAATCACAAAGAAATTAAAAATTATTGCTGCGTATCCGGCAATTCCTAACCACGCAGATTTTTTACCCTTCCAGCCAATAGTGACTCGTGAATGTAAATAAGCGGCATAAATAATCCAAGTAATAAATGCCCATGTTTCTTTTGGATCCCAACCCCAATATCTTCCCCAGGCATTTTCTGCCCAAACTGCACCAGAGATAACTGAGAAAGTCCAGATAGGAAAAGCAAACAAAACAATTTTGTAAGAAAAGTCATCGATTCTGTTTAAGCTTGGTAATGATTTCAATTTATTTTTTGCTTTTAATAAATAAATTATCGACAAACCAAAATTTAAAGAAAATGCACCATAAGAAATTATTGCTGAACTTACGTGGATCCAAAGCCAAGTTGATTTTAAAGCTGGAACTAAAGGTCCAGATTCTGTATATAAAACAATTACTGCAAGCCCTAACAAAATAATAGAAGGGACTGTAATGAATATTCCTAACCACGAAATATTTTTCTTTAATGAAACTATTAAAAAGGAAATAATTACTGCGGTGACTGATGAAACAGCAAATTCATACATGTTTCCCCATGGTGCCCTTTGCGCAGCAATTCCTCTGAGAATTAATGCAATTACTAAAAATAAGCCAATAAGCCAAGTCAGACTAAGTGCAATATTGGATACTTTATTTTTTTTCTTCTGAGTTAAAGAAATTGAAAAAAGAACTAAATTTATGGCAAGCGTAAATATTGCAAAATAAACAAGTAGGTTACTCAAATTGTTTAAATTCATATTTCTCTACTAATCTTGTTAGTTCTTTTTAATCCAAGTTCGTTTAACAATTTTGATATATCTTTTCCTAAGTCGTGATTTTCTTTTGCTATACCTGCTATTTCAATTACATTACTAGATGAAGATTTTGCCGGCATTTTGATAAAGATTTTTCTTCTTTGAACACCTAATCCAAAAATCATTCCCACCATGGCAAGAATTGCTCCCACTAAAGCAAGAAATCGACCTGGTTCATAAGCAATTTGAAAAGAAGCAAATTGCTTGACTTCATCAAAACTAATCACATATTCACTATCTGTTTCCCACATTTCACCTGGTTTTAATTCCTCTAAACCAATTTGAGTCATTTTTGAGGTATCGAGATCATAAATACTTTGGGAAATTCCTTCGTTGACTCCTAAATCACCTTGCCATAAAGACATAAAAATCTCAGGATTATCAAGTGCTGGAAATGTTGAAGTTGGCCCATTCACAGGATCAACAATTGCAGTGGGTAAAAATCTAGCTTCGATTCCTAATTGGGGATTTGAATCAGGTATTTTTACAACTCCTGTGGATGAAAAGTTTCCATCTTGCGGTAGAAATACCACTGCATCTGAAAACAAAACTTGATTATTTTTGTCTTTAACTGTTATTACTGGTGCATATCCGTGTCCAGTTAGAAAAATTTTAGTTCCCGATATATTTATTGGTTTATTAACAAAGATGTTAAAGGTATCTTTATTATCTAAAGTTATATTTGCTTCAAATTTTCTTGGGGCACCTCGTTGAACTTCACTTCTTTCAAAATCAACACGAAAATCATTTAAAGTGAAAAAGAAATTTGGTAATTGAGTAACTGAAAAAAATCGACCAGCTCGAAAATCATCATATTGAGTAATAGTGTTTGAAAATCCAGTTCCCTCTTTCACTACAACTGTTCCTCTGTAACTAAACAGCGCTCCAAAAGCTAATGCGATGGTGATGATTATCAAACTGAAATGAAATAGTAAATTTCCCGCTTCTCTACTGTAACCTTTTTCCAAAGTTAAAGAATTATTGTTTTGCAGTGTTCGCCAACCTTTTGAGTTAGCAATTTTTTCAATTTCTTTTATTGATATTTTTTTAATTTTTACTTTTTCGTAGTTTGAAAACTTTGATATTGAATTTGGAGTTTGAGATGGCTTTTCTTGCCAATTTTTAAAATAGACTTTTAATCTTGGGATAACACAACCAATAATTGAGATCATTAACAATATGTAAATAGCGGAGAACCAAAATGAACCATAAACATCAAAAAAACCTAAGTTTTCAAAAAATGTAGAAAATCTTGGATTTTGTTCTTTCCAGTTATTCACTCTGATCAATGAAGCTGTTTTTTGAGGCAAGATGGAACCAGGTATTGCTGCTAGAGCAACAAATAACAGTAAAAGTAATGCTGTATTCATACTCGTTAATTGACGCCACATCCAACGAATAAAGCCAAAGAAATTTAACGGAGGTAAAACTGTTTCAGTTCTTTGTTTAGCTGATATTTGTTTAGTTGTCATAAAAGTGGAGTAAATCCTGCCATGATGACTCTTAATTCAATACTTACTAAATTCCACAAACCAGTTACCAAAAGTAATCCTAGAATTATTAATAAAATTCCTCCTACATAAACAAAATACTTTTGTTTCTTTCTTAACCATTGAACAGTGTTTAGAGATTTTTCAAAAAGAATCGTTAAAAGAATAAAGGGAATACCTAATCCCAATGAATAAGAAACCGACAAAACTGCACCTCTAAATAGTGTTGCTTCACTAAACGCTAGTGATTGAACTGCCGCCAATGTAGGACCAATACAAGGGGTCCAACCCAGGGAAAAAACAAAACCTAAAACAAATGCCCCCAAAAGCCCAGATTGAGTTTTTTTATGAAATTTAAATTCTTTATTAAAAAGATTAATAAAACCTAAGTAACTGAAGCCCAGCAAAATAATTAATACTCCAAATATTCTTTCTAATATTTGGATGTTTGAAAGTAACCAACCACCTAAACTTCCAAAAAACATTCCGATTAGTACAAAAACTAAACTAAAACCTAAAATAAATAATAGAGTTGCTAAAACTGCTTTTGATCTATGAATTTTTTTATCAGTTTCGGTACTCATTCCAGTTATGACAGATAAATAACCTGGAACCAGAGGCAAAACACATGGCGATAGAAATGAAATTATCCCCGCAAAAAATGCCACAAAGATTGCTAAAAATAATGAACTGTCTAAAACTAGATTCATTCTTCAACCAACTCACTAATAAAACCTTGAATTAGAGATTTATCGATTGGACCAAGTTGACGAGCAGCTACCAGACCATTCTTATCAATCAAAATAGTTGAAGGAATCGCATTTGCTGGAAGTGAATCTTTGTAACCAAGTAAAAATTTTCCATCTCGATCAAAAATATTTGGGTAAGTAATCGAAAAATTATCAATAAATCTATTGGCTGAAATTTTTGAATCTCTAATGTTAATGCCGATAAATTCAACATTTTTGTCTTTATTTTTTAAATAAAGTTCCTCTAATTCGGGGGCTTCTTTTCTGCACGGACTACACCATGATCCCCATACGTTAATCAAAACAACTTTATTCTCGAGTTCTTTTAAATTTATTTCATTTGAAAGAAATTCCACATTTTCTAAAATCGGAGCAGGTTTTCTTTCAGATTTAATTAAAAATACAGAAGTTCCATCACCAGATACAAAACCTGATTCTGCATCACTAGAAATATTTGAAACAGGTGTTGCACAAGAAGTTATTAATAATGAAATTATTATTAACTTAAAACTACGCCCCAGCAATTTTGCTTGCATCTTTTAATAAATCCGCTGCTGGTTCTTGATATTCTACTGCAACAAGTGAATCTCCGTCAAAGACAAATGTTGTCACACTTGCCAAACTGCATTGACGTTTCCTTGGATCATGTACAAAAGATCTGCCTTCGGCAGATAATCTGGCCACCCAAATAGGTAATTGGTGTGAAACAAGAAGTGCTTCTCTACCTTTTGCCACATCTCTTGCTGAAAAAATTGCGGTGCGCATTCTTTGTGCAACTTTCTTGTAAGGCTCTCCCCAACTTGGTGTGATTGGGTTTCGTAAATGCCACCAATTTTTTGGCTCTCTCAAAGCTCCATCGCCCACGGAAACTTTTTTGCCTTCAAAAACATTTTCTGCTTCTATTAATAAATCATCAGTTTCAATATTTAAATTATGTTTTGTTGCGGTAGGCAATGCAGTTTGTTGCGCTCTTTCTAAAGGTGAAGAAACAACTAAAGAAATATTTCTATCTGCAAAAAATTCTGCTGCACGATCAGCCATTTTTAAACCAAGTTCAGAAAGTTTAAATCCAGGCAATCTTCCATAAAGAATTTTTTCTGGATTAAAAACTTCCCCATGTCGTAAGACGTGGACTTGGGTTTTTTGAGCCATAGAAACTTCTTAGTGTCTTCGACGCATGGAACTGCGACGTTTACTTGGACGCCATACGTTATCGCCATTTTCAATTGCGGCTAAACGTAACTTTTCACCATGCTCTGCTAATGCATCAATCAACACTGAAACATTTGGAGATTCGGCTTGCACATCAACACGTAGTCCATGTTCTTGTGCAGCTTGAGCAGTTTGTGGACCAATTACTGCAACAACTGTTGAAGCATGTGGTTTTCCAGCAATACCTACAAGATTTCTCACAGTACTTGCTGATGTAAATAACACTGCATCAAATCCACCAGTTTTAATTTGTTCTCTGGTGTGAGCTGGAGGTGGAGCTGCTCTTACAGTTCTAAAGGCCACGATGTCTTCAACTTCCCAACCTTTTGCTTGCATTCCTTCAACTAAAGTTTCAGTTGCAATATCTGCGCGAGGTAAAAATACTCGATTAATTGGATCTAGAACTTGATCATATTTTGGCCAAACTTCTAATAAACCTTCTGAATTATGTTCTTTTGTTGGAAATAAATCAGGTTTAACTCCAAATTCGACTAATGCATCTATGACTTGTTGACCAATTGCTGCAACTTTTAAACCAGCAAATGCTCTTGCATCTAAGCCGTAATCAACAAATTTGTCTCTCACAGCTCTTACAGCGTTAGTACTGGTAAAGACCACCCATTGGAATCTTCCTGAAACTAATCCGTGAACTGCTCTTTCCATTTGTTGTGGAGTACGAGGTGGTTCCACAGAAATTGTTGGAACTTCATTTGAAACTGCACCATAAACCGCCAACATTTTTTGGAAATCTTCTGAATCTTCTTTTGTTCTTGGAACCAAAACTTTCCAACCAAATAGTGGTTTATTTTCAAACCATTGATATTTGTCGCGGTGATTAATTGCATCTCCCACAACAATTACACCTGGACCAGATTGTCTGGCAGCTTTAGCAACCACAGCAATATTTTCTAAAGTTGAAACTATGGTTCTTTGATCTGTAGTACTTCCATCTCTTGTCACAGAAATTGGAGTTGAGGCATCACGGCCGCGAGCAATTAGTGCACTAGCAATTGCAGGTGCTTTATCTGCTGCGTTAATAATCACGATTGGAATACTTGGATCTAGATGAAGTGACCAATCAATTGGTTCAGAACCATTAATTATATGAACTTCTTTTCCTTTATTTGCAAAAAGTGAAATACCTGCATGGGTTGGAACTGCAGTAATTGGTGATACTCCTGGAATATATTCAAATTCAATTTTTGATTTAGCCAAAGTTGAAACTTCTACAGATAAACCATCTTCAACAACTGGATCTCCGGCGCAAAGTCTTACAACTACAGCACCTTCTTTCGCTGCATCAATTGCAATGCGTGCTCTAACTGCTGGTGCCATTGGTACACCGTCTTCATCTACTGCTGCAACAACATCGGCATTTGGATTTGCATGTGTAGTAGCAATTTCCATTGTGTTTACATCAGCAATAATTAATTCTGCTTCTTTAATCGCAT
>VFQT010000638.1_pt1 | contig 49247 bp, 39 predicted proteins | sample 3512381 | NCBI WGS metagenome assembly VFQT01 (sample SAMN10412376, study PRJNA504923) | tailings metagenome | isolation source: Relicate 2 Philex TSF3 active mining site | place: Philippines: Tuba, Benguet | collected 2017-08-29 | reverse complement strand
TCGAATCGCCCGATCAATCCCTGGAGGCCGCCCAGACCGCCAAGTACGAGCGGCTCTGCCGGGAGCTGCGGCTCCAGCCCGGTGAGCATCTGCTCGAGATCGGTTCGGGATGGGGCGGCATGGCCAGCCATGCGGTGCGAACACGCGGGGCCCGGGTCACCACCATCACGCTGTCAGAGGCCCAGGCCGCCTACTGCCGGGATCGCTTCGCCCGCGAAGGCATCGCCGATCGTGCCACGGTGCAGGTGGTCGACTACCGCCTACTGACAGGCCAATTCGACAAGATCGTGAGCATCGAGATGATGGAGGCCATCGGTGACCAGTATCTCGAAACGTACTGCCAGACCGTCCAGCGACTACTCAAACCCGACGGACTTTTCGCCGCCCAGTTCATCACCTATCCCGACTCCCGGCACGATGAACTCCGGCGCGGCGTCGATTGGATCCAGAAGCACATCTTCCCGGGTTCGCTGCTGCTCTCGCTCAACCGCGTCAATCAGGCGATGCAGAACACCGGCCGGCTGCATCTGCACACCCTTCACGACATGGGGCTCGACTACGGCCGCACCCTGCGCGAGTGGCGTGAGCGCTTCAACCAGGGCCTCCACGAGGTGCGTCATCAGGGCTTCGACGATCGGTTCATCCGCACGTGGAACTACTACCTCGCCTACTGCGAATCGGCCTTCCTCTGGAGGAACATCAGCGTGGTGCAGGCCACGTGGACGGCTCCGAACAACCGCAGCCTCATGGCCGGCTGAGGGCCCCTTGCCGACACCATGATCCTGCCTGCACCGCTCCTCCTGATCCTCGCGGGGCTGGCCTTCGTGGGGGTGGAGATGGGACTCACGTTCCTGCTGGCCCGTCGCCTCAACAACTTCGGCATCGTCGACATCGTCTGGTCGCTCGGGTTCACGCCGTTGATCCTGCTCTATGCGCTGGCGTCGGCCGCTGGCGAGGCCTCGAGCGGCTCGGGGGTTGCGGGGATCGCATCGGCGCTGGCGGCCCGATGGCCCTTGGTCGCCATGGTGACGCTGTGGAGCCTGCGACTCGGTCTGCACCTGTTCCGGCGGGTGCGTTCACACCATCCGGTCGAGGATGTCCGCTACGCCCAACTGCGGCAGGAATGGGGCGCGAAAACCGAGCGGAGAATGCTGGGGTTCTTCCTGCTCCAGGGGATCTTGCAGGTCGTGCTGTCGGCTCCGTGGCTGATCAGCCAACTCCATCCTCCGCAGGCCCGCTCCGGATGGGCCGGCGCGGGGTTCTGGGTGGGCTTGGGGCTCTGGTCCACGGGCCTCCTCGGTGAATCGCTGGCCGATCGGCAACTGGCCCGCTTTCGCGCCGATCCAGCTCGAAAAGGACAGGTCTGTCAGAACGGGCTCTGGGGATGTTCCCGCCACCCGAACTACTTCTTCGAATGGCTGATCTGGCTGGGCTACGGCGTCTTCGCCCTCACGAGCCCCTGGGGGTGGATCGGCCTCATCGCTCCGGCCCTGATGTATCACTTCCTGGTGAACGTCACGGGCATCCCCATGACCGAGGCCCTGTCGGTGAAGTCCAAGGGCGAGGCTTATCGCCGATACCAGCAGACCACCAACGCCTTCTTCCCGGGTCCCCGCCGCCGGGCCTGAGGGCGCCGGCCGTCCTGATACCGGGGCTCAGTCCCCTCCGGACGCACGATCCTGCGCGGCATTTCCCGGGTTCCGGCACTCTGCCTCATTGACGATCGTGCCGGCCCGCCGGAGGTTTGGTGTCATCAACGCGCGACCATGAGCACTGTCACCATCGCCCCGCCCCCCGCCCAGGCGGGCCCGCCCCTGCAGCGGGAGACCACCGCGGGCAATTACTTCGTCGCCAATTATCCTCCGTTCGCCTTCTGGAGCGCAGAAGCCATCCCGGCGTTCCATCAGGCGCTGGACCAGCCTCCCCGGGACGGGGTTCCGCTGGGCCTCTACACCCACATTCCCTTCTGTCGGAAGCGCTGCCACTTCTGCTACTTCCGCGTCTACACCGACAAGAACGCCGACGACATCAAGGCCTACCTCGATGCGCTGCTCAAAGACCTTTCGGCCTACACGCAGAAAGCGGCGATCGCAGGGCGGAAACCGCGTTTCATCTACTTCGGCGGCGGCACCCCCAGCTACCTGTCACCCGACCAGCTCCGGTACCTCACCGAGGGCATGAAGCGGTTGCTCCCCTGGGACGAGGCCACCGAGATCACCTTCGAAGCCGAACCGGGCACACTCACCGACCACAAGCTGAAGGCCATCCGGGAGATGGGCGTCACGCGACTGAGCCTCGGCATCGAACATTTCGACGACCACATCCTGGAGATCAACGGCCGGGCCCACCGTTCCAAGGAGATCCTGCGGGCCTACGGCTACGCCCGGGAGATCGGCTTCCCGCAGATCAACATCGACCTCATCGCCGGCATGGTCGAGGAAACCCCCGAGAAATGGCAGGAAGCCGTGGCCAAGGCGGTGGCCTTGGAACCCGACTCGGTGACCCTCTATCAGATGGAGGTGCCCTACAACACGGGCATCTACCGCCAGATGAAAGCCGAGGGCAAGCTGGTGGCCCCGGTCGCCGACTGGGACACCAAGCGTCGCTGGGTGGACGAGGCGTTCCGGGCCTTCGAGGAGCGGGGCTACACGGTCACCAGCACCACCACCGTGGTGAAGGATCCCGCGCGGGTGAAGTTCGAATACCGTCAGGGGCTCTTCAGCGGGGCCGATCTGCTGAGCATCGGCGTGGCCAGCTTCGGCCATCTCAATCGGGTGCACTACCAGAACCACCACGACTTCCAACCCTACGTCGACGCCGTCAACGCCGGCCAGTTGCCCACCTACCGCGCCTACGTGCTGCCCGAAGACGAGCGATACCTGCGGGAGTTCATCCTGCAACTCAAACTGGGGAGCGTGGCCATCGATGCCTTCGCCGAGAAATTCGGAGAAGATCCCCGGATCCGATTCGCCGCGCCCCTGGCCACCCTCAACGCGTGGGGCTTCCTGGTGGCGTCGGAGACGCATCTCGGGCTGACCCGCGACGGCCTGCTGCAGGTCGACCGTCTGCTGCAGGAGTTCTTCAAGCCCGAGCACCGGACCGGCCGCTATGCCTGAATCGGACCCCACGAGCCACTCCACGCCGTCGCCGCCCGGCGGCTCGCGCCTGAGCCATCTGGACGAGCGCGGCGAGGCACGCATGGTGGATGTCTCGGCCAAGCCCGCCCTGTTCCGGGAAGCGGTGGCCTGCGGGGAGATCCTCGTGGCCTCCACCACCCTCGAGCTGATCGAATCGGACGGTATGGCCAAGGGCAATGTCTTGGCCACGGCCCGCATCGCGGGGATCCAGGCGGCCAAACGCACCGGAGACCTGATTCCGTTGTGCCATCCGCTGCCGATCACCCATTGTGAGATTCACTTTGAAACACCAGAGACCCGGGATCGCATCCGCATCACGGCGTCTGCCCGGATCACCGCGGCCACGGGGGTCGAAATGGAAGCTCTGACCGCTGTCTCGGTCGCCGCCCTCACCCTCTACGACATGTGCAAGGCCGTGGACAAAGGCATGGTGATCGGCGACATCCGCCTACTCAAAAAAACCAAGTCCGCCAGTCCAACGTGCTGAATGGCTTGGGCTGAATTGCTTGGGCTGAGTGGCCACGAGCACCTCGGCAGGCCCCCACTCGGCCCGGTCCGAACTCACCCTCGCGACGAGGTGGCAAATCAGGCGGCAACGCCCGCGTGATCCAGAAGGCCTGCCTGCACCCGACCACCCGTACCCTGAGGCTTGCACCCGGACGGAGGTTTCCCAATGAAAAAAGCCCGTCGAAGAATCGACGGGCTTTGAAGAAAACGAGCTTGTTGATGTTCCAGAATGGAATGACCGAGGCAGGGTTTCCAGAGGGCTCATCGGAGCCATAAGGGGTATCCGAGCCAAAAGGGTCATTCGAGGGAAGAATCCCCTCGAACGATCACGGACGGTTCGGATCGGCACCGGCGTAGGCGCTGATCTTCACCGGGGGCGGCAGCGGAGAACCGTCGGGCTTGGTCACCGGAGTGGTCACCACGGCTTCGTTGCCCGGGATGGTGATCGTACCACCCTTGGCGGTCGTGGAGGTCTTCATGGCCCGGCGAGCCTTGGCCAAGGTCACTTCGCCGCGGACTTCCGACTTCTGGTTCGGAACGAGACGGTCGGCGGTGGCCAAGATCACAGCATCCTGACCCTCGGTGGCGAAGGTGGCGGCGGCGACCACGGTGCGCGCCATCTCAGGAGCGACTTCGAGGCAGGCCGCGACGACCACTTCGGTCGCCTCGGGAGCCTTGCGGAGAACCGCGCCCACCACGGTGGACAGGGCCGTCGGATGATTCTTGGCGACAGCCACCACAGCGGCCTTGGCGGTCTCGATGCGGTCGGCCTTGTCGGCGGACACGACCAGCTTGGCGGCGACCAGCGGCATGTCGATGACCTTGGAGGCCAGGATCTTCTGGGTCAGAGCCTGGGACTCGGTGGAGGTGAGGGCGAAGGCCGAGGTACCCACCATCAGCGAAGCAGCGGTGATCAGGACAGAGTGTTTCAGGAGATTCATATACAAGGCTCGATGACTAATTTGTGCCCCGAATAAAACGAAGGACGTAAAACCCGTCAACCCTTTATCTGAAAAAGTTTTTCACAAAACCACGGAAAATCGAACCCTTCAGGCGGCCTCGCGTTGCTCACGACGCAACACGATCGGAGGCCTCTCTCGACGGACCACCGACCGGTCGACCTCGACTCGCACCACGTCGTCGCTGTCGGGCAACTCGAACAGCAGGTCCCGGAACAGGTCTTCGGTCAGGGCCCGCAGGGCACGCGCGCCGGTCTTCTTGCGGGCGGCCATGCCGGCCAGCTCGGCGACCGCGTCGTCGGTGAAGCACAATTCCACCCCGTCGAGGGAGAGCAGCTTGGCGAATTGGCGGGTCAGCGCGTTGCGGGGGCGGGTGAGCACTTCGGCCATCTGCGCCTCGGTCAATTCGTCGAGGGCGGTGACCACCGGCAGTCGCCCGATGAACTCCGGAATGAATCCGAAACCCATCAGGTCTTCGGGCTCGACGCGGTGCAGGAGAGGCCAGGCGTCGGGGGCCGATCCGACCGGAGCGGCCGGGTCGCTGTCACGGGATTCGATCCCGAAGCCGATGGACCGACGCCCCAGCCGGCGCTCGATGATGCGATCCATCCCGACGAAGGCGCCGCCGCAGATGAAGAGGATCTGGGTGGTGTCGATGCGGATGTACTCCTGCTGCGGATGCTTGCGCCCCCCCTGCGGAGGCACATTGCACACCGTGCCCTCGAGGATCTTGAGCAAGCCCTGCTGGACGCCCTCGCCGGACACGTCGCGGGTGATGGACACGTTCTCGGTCTTGCGGGCGATCTTGTCGATCTCGTCGATGTAGACGATGCCCATCTGGGCCCGGCGGACATCGAAATCGGCGGCCTGAAGCAGGCGGAGAATGATGTTCTCGACATCCTCACCCACGTATCCGGCCTCGGTGATGACCGTGGCGTCGGCGATGGCGAAGGGTACGTCGAGCACGCGGGCCAGCGTCTTGGCCAGAAGCGTCTTGCCGCACCCGGTCGGACCGAGCAGCAGGATGTTGCTCTTCTCGATCTCCACGGCCGACGCGTCGTCGGCTGCGGCACCGTCGGCGACGGCGGAGGTCTCGCTGCCGGCCGACGACCGGGAGGCGGCCAGAACCCGCTTGTAGTGGTTGTACACCGCCACACTCAGGGTGCGCTTGGCCCGGTCTTGGCCGATGACGTGCTGATCGAGTTGCCGCTTGATCTCCGAAGGCTTCGGGATGCGGAGCGCGGGAGCCGCCTGCTTTTCGACCTCCGAGCGCGACTCCTTTTCGAGCACACCGCTGCAGACCCCGACGCAGGCATCGCAGATGTACACGCCCGGGCCCGCGATCAGCCGTTTCACCTCGGCCTTCGACTTGCCGCAGAAACTGCACATCGTGATTTGAGTGGCGCGGGCCATGGGGTCGGTGGGGTCTGTGGGGCTGGTTTACGGACGATCCCTCCACCCGGACCAGCCCGCACCCCTCTCGGAAACCGCTGACCGGAATCAGCGGCGACAGGGGCGTGCGGGTGAGGAAAGGCGGGAAGGGCGGGAGGAGGCTCTCAGGCCTTCGATTCGGGCGAGATCAACGCGGGCACGTCTTTGCGGCTGGCCACGACCTCGTCGACCAGACCGAACTGACGGGCCTCTTCGGAAGACATGAAGTTGTCGCGATCGCAGGCGCGCTCCACCACGTCGTAGGGTTGGCCGGTGTGCTTGGCGAGAATGGTGTTCAGGCGCTCCTTGAGCTTGAGCATGAACTTGACGCGGATCTCCACATCGCTGGCCTGCCCCTCCGCCCCGCCGAGGACCTGATGGATCATGATGTTGGCATTGGGCAATGCGAAGCGCTTGCCCTTGGTGCCTCCGGCCAGCAGCACCGCGCCCATGCTGGCGGCCTGACCGACGCAGTAGGTGTTCACGTCACAGGTCAACCATTGCATCGTGTCGTAGATGGCCAGACCGGCGGTGACGCTGCCGCCCGGGGAGTTGATGTAGAAGTGGATGTCCTTCTTCGGGTCGGTCATCTGCAGGAAGAGGAATTGCGCCACGATGACGTTGGCCACCATGTCATCGACCGGCGTTCCGAGGAAGATGATCCGGTCCACCAGCAGACGGCTGTAGAGGTCGTAGCCCTTCTCACCGCGGCCGGTCTGCTCGATGACGTACGGAATATTGACGAAATTGCGCATGGTTGGTCTTTCAGCATTCAAGGCTAGGCCCCCCCCCGAGAAGCGTCAAGGAACCGGGGCCCGCCCGGACCGGCTCCAAATCGATCCTGTCCGGTTCAGAGCGGAGGCTTTGTCATCGACCCGACAGGCCGATCGGCCCCACGCTCAGCACGTCGAGTGGGGCTTGCGATCCGCGGGCTTCAGGCGATACCCCGACCCGAACGTCCCATCGGTGCCTTCTCCCGGAGAGACCGTGTCAACCAGCCCGCCCAGCCCGCCCAGCCCGCTGCGACTCCGGCATGCCTATGGCTTCGCCGTGTTCAATGCGCTGTCCTTCCAGGTGATCCTCGGCGGGCCGATGGTGCTCTACGCCAAGTCTCTCGAGGCCAGCGCCACCGTGCTGGGCATCGTGGCCGGCATGATGCCGCTCCTGACCATCTCCCAGATCCCGGCCGCCGCTTACCTCGATCGCATCGGCTACAAGCGGTTCGTGGTGGCGGGGTGGTCGGCGCGCATCCTCTTCGCCTTCCTCATGGCCCTGACTCCCCTGACCGGGCCGTGGATCGGCAACACGGGGCGATTGATCCTGCTCCTGGTCCTGCTCTTCGGCTTCAACCTCTGCCGCGGCATCGCCAGCAGCGCCTGGCTGCCGTGGATCACCGGACTGGTGCCCCTCGAACTGCGGGGCCGCTACCTGGCCGGCGATCAGGCCGCATCGAACGGAGCCAGTTTCGTGTGTTTCCTGGTGGTCGCCACCGTGCTGGGAGCCGGCGGATTCCTGCCGTCGCCAGCCCGGCCATGGCAATTCGTCCTGGCCTTCGCCTTCAGCGGCATCATGGGGGTCGTGAGCCTCCGGTTCCTGAAACAGATGCCCGACACCCCGGTGCCGCACGCCGAGCGCAGCGGCCGGGGGAAGGTCCCCTGGTTGGCCATCGCCACCCACCCGCCCTTCCGCAGACTGCTCGAGCTCAATGCCGTGTGGTCGCTGGCCTTCGGCGGCCTGACCACCTTCGTCGTGGCGTTCCTGAAGAGCGGGGCCGACCTGCCCGACGGATCGATCCTCATGCTCATGGCCGTCCAGTTCATCGGGGGTCTGGGGGCCTACTGGTTCGGCGGACGCCGACTGGATCTCCACGGCAGCAAGCCCGCCTTCGGGTTCCTGATGATCGCCGGATGCCTGGTGGCCGGGGGGTGGTTCTTCATGGCGGCCGGTGTCTGGGCGACCCGCATTCCGCTCGTCCTGGGGTTCATCGTGCCGCTCGGATTGCTCAACGCGCTCCACTCGGCGGCCAACAATCGCCTGGCCATGGCCATCGTGCCGCGCATGGGCCGGAACCACTTCTTCGCGCTCTTCATGGTGGTGTGGCAGGTGACCCTGGGCCTGTCGCCGGTGCTCTGGGGTCTGCTCATCGACACGGTGGGCGGATTCCACGCGCGCTTTCTGGGATTGGATTGGAATCGCTACAGCCTGTTCTTCGCCCTGGTGATGGTGAGCTTCGTGGCCGCGTTCCGGGCCAGCCTCCGGCTCGAAGAACCCCAGGCCGCCCCCGTGGAGACCCTGCTGCGCGATTTGTTCGTGCAGGAACCCCGGCGGCTCTTCACCCGGGTACTGGGCCGGAATGCCTGACCGGACGGAGGCCGGAGCGGCAAGACCCGCCGGTCCGACCCGGCACGGGTTTCCCACAGGCGGCCGGCCCAGCCACGAAAGGCCCTGAAACCGGAAGATTTCCGGTTTGGCATCCTCGGTGCTTCACGGCACTCCACTGATCATGATGAACCGAGCGTTTGCCAACGACCCGCTGTGGATCTCCCTCGTCGAACGATTCCGGGAGGCCTGTGTGCTGCGACGCAATGGCCGCCATGCCGAGTCGGAGCATCTCCTCCAGAACGAGCTGCCCCAGCAGATCACGGCCTGGTCGAAACAGCCCCTGCCCGCCGGGGTCGATCGCCGGAGCGCCCTGGAAACGATGTTCCAAGAGGAGCAGCGTCGGGTCGAAGAGGCCTTCTTCGTTCAGAAGCTCGTGGCCACGCAAATCGAGGAACAGATCCTGCCCAAGCTCTGCTTCATGATCGCCGAAGAGATCCGGGATGTGGTGCGGGCCGAGGCCCGGGCCGGGCGATCGCTGGGCGAGAACCTCGCACGCCGAATGACCCAGTCGCCAGCCCGCCCGCGGGTGCAGTTCGACGAACCGGCCCTGGACACCGAGCCGCACCTTCAGGCGGCTTAATCGCGAGGCGGCGACCCTATTTCGACCCCATCGCAGCGACACCCGTGGTGCGGAGTCTTCGGCGCGGACTCGTTGGCCTGATGTGTCCGCCGCGTAGCGCTTGAGCTCCTTCAGGCACCCCGATCCAAATCCCCATCCGGGGACCCCATTTTAGGCCCCCATACGAGCTCTCCAGCTGAGCCGTCCGACTGATCCCGCAAGATCGGTCGGTCCCGGTCGCCCGAGTCGGCTCAGTCGACGGTGTCCATCTGGGCCCCCGGGCAGAACTCGGCCGAGGCCATGCGACGGCGACTGCCGGTCACGCGAGTCTCATTCACCGGATTCGGTCGGAGCATCCGCTTCTGACGTTCCCGGTCGCCGGCGCCCTTCACCACCGGGATGGGCTTGCCGGTGTTGATGTCGAGGCCGGTCACGTACATCGCGGCCGATCCGGTCATGGGCAGCGGGATGAAATCCTGCACCTGCTGCAGGTTCCACTTCTCCTCCTTGAGGAATTGCTCCACCGCCCCCATCTCCTTCTCGGTGCATCCCGGGAAGCTGGAGATGAAGTAGGGCACCAGGTACTGCTCCTTGCCGGCCTGTTCGCTCAGGTCGAAGAACTTCTCCATGAAGGCCGGGAAGTCGCCGGCCGGCTTGCGCATGCGTCGCAGCACGTCGGGGTTCATGTGTTCGGGGGCCACCTTCATATGACCCGAGACATGGTTCTGGACGAGCTCCTTCATGTACTCCGGGGTCCGCAGCGCGACGTCCATGCGGATGCCCGACTGGACGAAGACATGCTTCACCCCGGGCTGGGTGCGGGAACCCTTCAACAGGTCGAGACCGGCCTTCTCGTTGATCTCGAAGACGGGGCAGATCGACGGCCACAGGCAGCTCGGCCGATGGCACTTCTTGCACTCCTCGGCGTGGCCGTTGCGGGCCCCGTAGAGATTGGCGGTGGGTCCGCCCAAGTCGGAGACCGTGCCCCGGAAGGTCGGCGAGGACGACAACTTGCGGATCTCCTTGAGCACCGAGTCGATGCTGCGGCTCGACAAGAACTTGCCCTGGTGGAATCCCAGTCCGCAGAAGGTGCATCCGCCCGGACAGCCGCGCGACACGATGATGGAGTCCTTGATCGTGGCGAAGCCCGGCACCGGCTCGGTGTAGCTCGGATGCGAGGCCCGCATGAAGGGCAGCTCGTACAGGGCGTCGAGGTCGGGGCCATCGACCGGGAAGGCGGGGGGCTCCTGCAACAACGCCCGGTTGCCGTGCATCTGCACGAGCCGCCGACCACTATGGGGCGTCTGCTGGGCCTCGACCACCTTGGTCAGGCGCATGAGGTGGGTCTTGTCGGCCTGAAGCTCCTCCCAGGAGGGCAGGATCAGGCAGTCCGACAAATCAGCCTCGGCCGTGGCCTTGCCGCCCAGGAACAAGGCGGTGCCACGGATACCCGAGAAGTCGCGATTGCCGGCCCGCAATCGGGCCACGATCTCGCGGACGGCCGACTCGCCCATGCCATACACGAGGACATCGGCCTTGGCGTCGGCCATGATGGAGGGCTTGAGCTTGTCTTCCCAGTAGTCGTAGTGGGCCACGCGGCGCATCGAGGCCTCCATGCCGCCCAACACCACGGGAACACCGGGAAAGGAACGTCGGGCCATTTGCGAATAGACCACGGCCGCATGGTTCGGGCGACGTCCGGGAACGCCTCCGGCGCTGTACACGTCGTCCTTCCGGCGGTGCCGGGCGGCCGTGTAGTTGGAGAGCATGGAGTCGAGGTTGCCCGCGGTGATCCCCACGAACAGACGGGGCGCTCCCATGCCCTGGATCGACTGGATGTCCTTCCAGTCGGGCTGGGCGATGATGCCGACGCGCAGGCCCATGTGCTCGAGAACACGGCCGATCATGGCCGAGCCGAAGGACGGATGGTCGACATACGCGTCACCCGTGATGATGAGCACATCCAGTTCAGACCACCCCTTGGCGGTCATTTCCGCGCGGGTCATCGGCAGGAAGCCGTTGTCGGAAACCTGGGAACCGCGTGCCTTGCCGGGAGTCACAGCCATGTTGGTAGGATGAAAACCCAGCGCCGCTTGGCTGGCAACCATAAGAAGACTGATTTAGTCCGATTCGATTCCATAGCACCCAAGAGGTCCCTCGTTTCGAGGACCGGGTTGTTTCGACTGGGTCACCGGGGGCTCCGCAGGAACAGTCCGCTCCGCCGAGGGCCGACCCTTACCGGAAGAATCCGCGAAGGGCGGCGATCACCCGATCGACCTGATCGTCGGTGAGTTCGGGGTACATCGGCAGGGGCTGGATGCGCCGGCTGATCGCTTCAGCCACCGGATAATCGCCGGGCTGGCCGCCTTGATCGGCGTAGCAGCGCTGGAGGTGCAAAGGCACCGGGTAGTAGATGAGCGTGGGGATGCCCGCGGCCTCGAGGTGCTTTTGAAGGGCATCGCGCCGGTCGGTCAGCAGGGCGTAGACATGCCACACATGGGTGTTGCCCGGAGCGACCACCGGCAACTCGACCGGCAGACCGGCCAGACCGGCCGAGTACCGCGCGGCGATCTCGGCCCGACGCCGATTCCAGCGGGCCAAGTGCGGGAGCTTCACCCGGAGGATGGCCGCCTGGAGCTCATCGAGTCGGGAATTGAACCCGTGCAGGTCGTGGTAGTAGCGCTTCTCGATGCCATGGACACGCAGCATCCGCAGCTTCTTGGCGAGCACGGGATCCTGGGTCAGGCACATGCCGCCATCGCCGTCGGCACCGAGGTTCTTGGTGGGATAGAAGCTGAGGCAGCCGATGCGGCCGATGCCGGCCAAGCCGCGCCCCTGCCAGGTGGCTCCGATGGCCTGGGCACAATCTTCGACCAGCGAAAGTCCGTGGCGCTCGCACAACGGCAGCAGGTCTCCAAGCGGAGCGGCCTGACCAAAGAGATGCACGGGCAACAACGCCTTGGTCCGCGGCGTGATGCGCCGAGCCACATCGGCGGCATCGAGTGTGAAGGTCCGCGGGTCGATGTCGGCGAACACCACCTTGGCCCCCAACTGATGGATGCTCTCGGCCGGCGCGATGTAGGTAAACGGGCTGGTGATGACCTCGTCCCCGGGACCGATGTCCAAGGCCTTCAAGGCCAACGTCAGCGCGTCGGAGCCGGAGTTGACCCCGATGCCGTGGGCGGCACCACAGAAGGCCGCGACCTCCTGTTCGAGGGCCGCGACATTCGGGCCCAGGATGAAGTGGCCGGCGTCAATCACGGCGGTCACGGCGCGCAGCAGCTCGTCGCGCAAGGGCGCGGTCTGCGCTCCGGGATTCAGGAAGGCGATGGGGGTCATCGGAGGACGGTCGACACTGGGGCGGAAAGGTTCGGGTCCGCGGGCGGGCTCCGGCGGAACCGGGGCCTTCACCACGGATGGGCGCTCAGAAGTAACCGGCCTTCTTGCGGTCTTCCATGGCGGCTTCGCTGGCCTTGTCGTCGGCGCGGGTGCCGCGCTCGGTGACGCGGGCCGCGGCCACCTCGGCGATGATGTCGTCCACCGAATCGGCCGGGCTCTCGATCATGCCCGTGCTGATCATGTCGGCGATGGTCCGCACGCGAACAACCAACGACTTCACGGGCTCGTTGGGCTTGGGCCGGCCGCCGTCGTAGGGGTCGGGCCGGGAGGTGTCGGTGTGCGGCGGCGGCACCGGCAGCCATTGGCCACCCCGTCGGAAGCAATCGCGACGGTGGCTGAAATAGATGTTCGGGACCTCGAGGCGCTCCTGGCGGATGTATTCCCAGACGTCCATCTCGGTCCAGTTGGACAACGGGAACACGCGCATGTTCTCACCCTGGTTGAGACGGGCATTGTAGAGGTTCCAGATCTCCGGGCGCTGGTTCTTCGGATCCCATTGTCCGAAGGCGTCGCGGAAGCTGAAGAAGCGCTCCTTGGCGCGGGCCTTCTCCTCGTCACGGCGGGCTCCGCCGATGCAGCAGTCGAACCGGAACTCCTCGATCGCACCCAGCAGCACCGGAATCTGCAACTGGTTGCGGCTCAACTGACCCGGCGTCGGGGTGACGAAGCCTTTGGCGACGCCTTCATCGACGGTCCGGACGATCAGCTTGGCACCCAGTTCTTTCGCGCGGCGATCACGGAACTCGATGAGTTCGGGGAACTCGTGGCCGGTTTCCACATTGAGGAAAGGCATCGGCAGGTCGGACGGCCGGAAGGCCTTCTCGGCCAAGCGCAGCAGGCAGATCGAATCCTTGCCGCCGGAGAACAGCAGCGCCGGACGCTCGAATTCGGCGGCCACCTCGCGCATGATGTGGATGGCCTCGGTCTCGAGGTACTGGAGGTGATCGAGTTGGTAGCTTCTCATGGAAGGCGGGCTCGGGAAGGACTGGGAATGGGATCGGGGACGGAGGGTTTCAGACCGAGGCGACGGCCTTGCCACCCCAGGCGGCATGCAGGCCGCACTCCCGTTTGTCGTCGGCCTTGGCCGGATCGAAGTAGTCCCACTCGTTGGGCAGGTCGTTCTCCTTCAGGTAGGCCTCCATCTGGGCATCGCTCCAGTAGAAGAGCGGGCTGAGCTTGAGCGATCCGAAATTGCCGTCGGGGCTCACGATGTCGAGGCCGGCGCGGTTGGGGTTCTGGACCTGGCGCAACGCGGTGATCCAGACGGTCGGAGCCAACTCGCGCATGCCGCGCTGGAAGGGCTCGAGCTTCATGACGGTGCTGAAGGCCTTGATGCGCTCTTCGTTCTCCGGGGTGGGCTCGGGCATGCCGCCATCGACCGCATCGTAATGGGCGGCCGTCTTGCGCGGCAGGTAGGCCTTGATGTTGAGCTTCAAGCGCGCGCGCAACGCCTCGGCGTGCCGGTAGGTGGCCGGGCGATTGTAGCCGTGATCGACCCACAGCACCGGGATGTCGGGTTGGAGTCGGGTCACCAGGTGCAGGATCACCGCCTCGTACGGGCGGAAGTTGGTGGACACGATGGCCCGTCCGCCCGAGCGCTCCAGACCCCAGCGGAGGATGTCCAAGGGGGACTGGGTCTTGAGGGCGGCATTGGCGACTTGCAGTTCAGCGGGAGTCATCACCGGAAAAAGCAGGAATCCAGAAGGTGGAGGAGCGTCGGTATGGAACCGGCTCAGGCGGCGACAACGGTTTCGGTCGGTTGCTCGGGCCAGAACACACGGGCCACCCAATCCCCGAAGCGCTCGCCCGGAAGGCGCTCGGCCCGGTAGCGGACCAACAGCGGACGCAGCTCGGCCTCGGTGTCGGTCTCCTTGAGGGTCTCCTTCCAGATCCGGTTGAGGCGCGTGCCGGTGGTGTTGCCCCCGAGCCAGACCTGGTAGCGGCCCGGGCCTTTGCCCACGAACCCGATCTCGGCCATGTACGGACGCGCGCAGCCGTTGGGGCACCCGGTCATGCGGATGATGATCTCCTCTTCCCGGAGCCCGACCTCGGTGCACAGGTCTTGGATGCGGTCGAGCAGCGAGGGCAGGAAGCGCTCCGACTCGGCCAATCCCAGGCCGCAGGTGGGCATCGAAGGGCACGACATGGCCGCCGCGTGCAGCACGCCGGCCTGCTTCTCGGTCTTCACCCCGTGCTCGTGGAGCAGCGCGGTGATGGCCTCCTTGTCGGCGTCGGTGACATTGGCCAGCACGACATTCTGGTTGGCAGACAGGCGATACTCCACGCCGTCGAACCGCTCGGCCACGCGGCGCAGGGCCGTCTTCTGGCGGCGGGTCTCGGTGTCCTTCACACGGCCCGACTCCACGAAGAGGGTCAGGAACCAGCGACCATCCAAGGCCTTCTGCCAGCCGTAGGTATCGGTGGTGGTGATGAACTGCACCGGTTGGGCCGGCTGGAATTCGATGCCCGCACGACGGGCCACCTCGCTGCGGAACCACTCCACGCCCTTCTCCTGCAGGACGTACTTGAGGCGGGCGTGCTTGCGGTCGGTGCGGTCACCGAAATCGCGGAAGACCGTGAGCACGGCCTTGGACACCTCGACCAGCGCCGAACGCGGGAAGAAGCCGACGACATCGGCCAAGCGCGGGTAGGTCACGGTGTTGCCGTGGCTGCGGCCCATGCCACCGCCGGCCGTCAGGTTGTAGCCGACCAGCTCGCCATTCCGGACGATGGCGATGAATCCCATGCACTGGGTGAAGATGTCGATGTCGTTCACCGGCGGGATGACGAAGCCGACCTTGAACTTCCGCGGCAGGTAGGTCTGGCCGTAGAGCGGGTCGACGAAGTCCTTGTTCTCGGGCGCATCGAGATTGAGCTGCACGCCGTCGATCCAGATGGAGTGGTAGGCCTTGGTCTGCGGCAGCAGGGCTTCCGAGACCTTCTTGGAATCTTCGTACACCTGCTGACGGGCGAGGCTGATGGCCGGCATGGGCGAGGCCATGACGTTGCGGTTCACATCACCGCAGGCGGCCAGCGTGTCGATCATGGCCTGGTTGATCTCGCGCATGAGCGGGCCGAGGCGATCCTTGACCACGCCATGGAACTGGACGCTCTGGCGGGTGGTCAGGCGCAGGGTGTTGTTGGCGCGCTGGCTGGCGAGGTCGTCGAGGGCGATCCATTGACGGGCGCTCAGGACACCGCCGGGAATGCGACCGCGGATCATCCAAATATATTGCTTGCCGCTCTTGCGCAGGTCGCGGTCGTCCTGCTGGTAGATGCCGTGGAATTTGAGGAACTGCTCGTCGTCGGTGGAGAAGCAGGCCATGGAGGCGTCTGCCAACGTGGCGGCGATGTTCCCGGCCAGGGTCGGGATCGCCGTCTTGAGTTCTTCGTTGCGGCTGGGCTTCTTCTCGGGGGTGGCAGCGGTGCTCATTTCCTTGGTGCCGGTTTCCCACGAGGGGCGACCGGCCCAGCGATGATCGCTGACAGCCGCTGCGAATCAATGGCGGAAAATACGGATACCCGACGTTTTGAGTCGGATTTCAGGAGCCCGTCCCTCGGAATTTCGATTTGCCGCTGACGAGCCTGCTCCGCCAGATTGTCCCCATGCAATCGACGTTCACGGGGCCGGTCTATGTGGTGGGAGACAACATCGACACCGACCAGATCATCCCGGCCCAGTTCCTCAATCTCATTCCGACCATCCCGGACGAGTACGAGAAGCTCGGAGCGTATGCGCTGTGGGGACTGCCCGACTCGCTGTACACGACGCGCTACGTGAAGGAGGGGGCCCTCGACACGGAGTACCCGATCGTGATCGCCGGGCGCAATTTCGGCTGCGGCAGCTCGCGCGAGCATGCACCGATCGCGATGGGTTCGGCCAACTGCGAAGTGGTGGTGGCCGAGAGCTACGCGCGGATCTTCTTCCGGAACTGCGTAGCGACCGGCGAGGTGTATCCGGTGGAGACCGAGTCGAACCTGCGGGAACATTTCAAGACGGGCGATGTGGCGACGGTGGACATCGACACGCAGACAATCCGTCACCACGGCACGGGCAAGACCTATGCGCTGAAGCCGCTGGGCGAGGTGCGACCGGTCATCGATGCCGGCGGGATCTTCGATTACGCCCGCCAGAGCGGCATGATCGCGCAGAAGGCCTGAGGCTGGGACGCGATGCGTCCGGGTCGTCATATCCGAGGGCGCCTCGTCGGTGGGGCTCCGCGGGCCGGGGCCTGCGCTCGCAGGGAAGCTCGCTCCGACCGCGGCCCGCTGCCGCCGGTGAACTCTTCGGTCACGGAGGATTCACCAGCCGGACAACGGAAATGCCCTGGGGCTTCAGGTCGATGGAGCGTCGTTATTTCGGTGGCCGGGCTCCGGCAGCTTCGAGGGATCGGAGGACACCGCAGAGGGCGTCGAGGCGGGGAGTGGAGATTCCGGCACGGCGGGCCTCGCGCTGGGGTTCGTAGAAGATGGCGTCGAGTTCCATCGGGCGACCCATCTCGAAGTCGATGACCGTGGACGGTCGGTAGGGACCCATGGAGACGGTGCGCTGCAGTTCCGCGTCGGCATGGGCGGGGTCGACGGGATGACCCAGGGCGGTGGCGACGGCAATGGTCTCGCCCATGAGGTCGCGGGCGATGGCGCGCCAGGCGGGCGTTTGCAAAACATCCTGGGCCGAGAGCGCCCGGCCGACGGGTTGACCCGACTGCCACTGCCCTTGTGAGACACTGTCCATGCCGGCCGAACCGGCGACGCCGAGACCGTTGAAGGGGATGTTCCAAACGAGCTTGCGCCAGCGGGCTTGCAGCAGGTCGGGGCAGACTTCGCAGGGAATACCCGCCGATTCCAAGAGGGCCGCCAGGGAACGCGTCCGCTCGGTGGGCAGGCCGAGGTGTTCGCCGAGCAGAATGGTGCCGAGGTCGATATGGCGAATCCGGCCCGGGGCCGTGCGGTTGAGGCTCACCAGGCACAAGCCACCCAGGACCTGACTGGCCGGCACGATGCGGACGAGCGCCGCTTCGTTGCCCAGGCCGTTCTGCAAGGTGAGCACGGCGGTCTGCGGCCCGACCCAGCCGGGGACCAGCCGGGCGAATGCTTCGTTGGCTGTGGTCTTCAGGCCGATGAGGACCAGATCGACCACGCCCGCGGACTCGGGCACCCGAATGCAGTTCGGCCGGGCCTGGAACTCGCCGCCCCGGTCGCTGACGACATGGACACCCTCGCGGGCCACCACATCGTGGTCGGCCCGCAACTGGAACCAGACCTCATGCCCGGCCCGGGACAGCAGGGCGCCGTAGTAGCTGCCCAGCGCCCCGCACCCGATGACGGCGATCTTCATCGCAGAATGGCGACAGCCGCAGACGTCAGAGGGCGGCGACGATGGCGGCTCCCAGTTCGCGGGTGCCCACGCGGCGGGCCCCGGCCTCGCTGGCCGAGAAGATGTCGCCGGTGCGCAGGCCCTGATCGATGGCCTTGCCGACCGCGGCATCGACGGCGTCGGCCGCGGCATTCAGGCCGAAGCTGTAGCGGAGCATCAACGCCACCGAGAGGATTTGGGCGATGGGGTTGGCGAGATCCTTGCCGGCGATGTCCGGAGCGGTGCCACCGGCGGGCTCATAGAACCCGAAGGTCTGCTGACCATTCGTCGCACCGAGGCTGGCGCTGGGCAGCATGCCGAGGGAACCGGCCAAGGCGGCCGCCTCGTCGCTGAGGATGTCGCCGAAGAGGTTCTCGCACAGCACCACGTCGAACTGGGTCGGACGCAGCAGGAACTGCATGGCGCCGTTGTCGACGAACATGTGCTCGAGGGTCACGTCGGGGAATTCGCGGGCGATGCGGGTGACCACCTCGCGCCACAGCACGCCGTTCTCCAGCACGTTGGCCTTGTCGATGCTGGTCAGCTTCTTGCGACGCAACTGGGCGGCCTTGAAGCCGACGCGGGCGATGCGCTCGATCTCCGAGGTGGTGTACACCATGGTGTCGATGGCGCGAGTCTGGCCGTTGCCGAGATCCTCGGTCTTCTTGGGCTCGCCGAAGTACAGGCCACCGGTGAGTTCACGGACCACGAGAATGTCGATGCCGTCGCCCTGACGCTCGGGGCGCAGCGGGCAGGCATGAGCCAGGGCCTTGGGCAGACGCACCGGACGGAGGTTGGCGAAGAGCCCGAACTCCTTGCGGATGCGCAGCAGGGCGGCGCGCTCGGGACGCTGCTCCTTGGGGATGGTCGGGTCGCGGTCGGGCAGACCCACCGAGCCGAACAAGATGGAATCGGAACGGCGGCACAGCTCGAGCGTGGCGTCGGGCAAGGCCTTGCCCGCGGCGTCAATGCCGGCCCAACCGACGGGCGCCTCGGTGACGTCGAACTTCAGGGAAAACTTCTCGCCCACGGCACGGAGGACGCCCAGGGCCTCCCGCATGACTTCAGGGCCGATGCCATCGCCGGCGAGCGCGGCGATCCGATAGGTATTGGAACTCATGTGCGGAGCACAGTGTGTGAAGAGTGGACGGCGCGGGAAAGCGTGTTTATGGCCCCGCCGTGGGATCAATGTGCGGACGGTTCAACGGACAACCGAACCCGGAGGCCAATCCCGGAGGATCCGGGCCAAGTCGTCGGTCCGGCGTCGGGCGGCTTCGCCCGTGGGGTGCACCAGCGAATCGGCATAGTCTTCGCGCCGGGTGTTCACGCCCAGGGACGGATCCGGAAGGATCGGCACGATACGACCCACATCCGCAAGGAACCGCTCGTGGGCCTCCACCATGGCCGGGCGATCGGCCTCGGAGCCGTAGAACCAGGGAATGGCATAGACCAGAATCACACCCTTGCGATCGCACTCGGCCTTCAAGTCGGCGAGCCAGACCCGAGCCTCGGGTGACAAGGCGTTCGGACCCGGACCCGGCGAGGGCACTTCACGGCGAGCGGCCACCTCATGCCAACCACCAGGGCGGATCTCGTCGAGGCCGTAGCGATACCAGGGCTGTCGCAACAGGGCCTTGCCCAGCAGGGTGAACAGGTGCTGGCCGCCCGGTCGCAATCCCAGGAGTCGGCTGGGCCATTCCCATGATCCCGGTTCCTCCCACAATCGCCAGGTGCCATTGGCCGCGGCGAGTTGCACACCGAGCGACTTCCATTCGATCGGACCGGTGAGCAGTCCGGGCTCGATGCTCAGGATCAGCCGGTCGCCGGGCCGGGCCCAGTCCATCGCATACCGGCCCAGAAACTTTGCACCCGCACCCGCGCCGAGGCCCAAATTCAGGACATTCAACCCGTGCGCCTCGCGCATCCGCACCGGATCAACGGAGGTCATGCAGCCCGAGCCGCCGACCAACAGCACTCGGTTGGATGGCGACAAGCCCGCCTCCCACGCCCGCTTGGCCTCGTGGACACGATGAAAGAAACGAACCTCCGGATTCCACCGGAGCGTGTACAGCGCCCCCACCGACCACGCCAGAACCGCTGCCGTCAGCAACGCGAGCGCCAGACGCGGAACCCGTGAGGGAACGGGCTGTTCAGAAGGCGAAGTAGATGAAGTCATTTTGATCCCCCGGTGCCAACCACACGGTGAGCACCACCAACAGCACGAGCACCCAAGGGCGCACCAACAGCGAATAAGGTTCATCCCCTCCAGCCAGCGAACGCCATTCGGCCAGCAGGGTGAGGGCGCACAGTCCCAAGGTGCCCGCCAGGGTCACCAGGTCGGCCGCCGTAAAGGAGGCCTTGAGCGCCGCCAACGCGGCCGGTCCATAGGCCGCGGGATGCGCCAATGTCGCCAACTTGGCCCCAAGCTCTGCGGTGTTCGTCTCGTAGAAGAAAAGCCAGGAGAACGCGGCCATGATCACCGTGCCACACCATCCCAGAGGCGTTGGCACGCTCACCCGGGCGGTGAGCCGGGCCGCGATCAACCACAGCGCATGGAACCCGCCCCAGAGGACGAAGTTCCAACCGGCTCCATGCCAGATGCCCGAAACGAGGAACACCACGCCCACGTTGAACGCCCAGCCCCGGCCCCGCCCGCCCCCCAGCGGCACGTAAATGTAATCCCGGAACCATTGGCTCAGGGTGACATGCCACCGACGCCAGAACTCCGCAGGTCCCGTGGCACAATACGGGCTCAGGAAATTGAGCGACAACCGGATCCCCAAGCACCGGGCGATGCCCACGGCGATCAGGCTGTAGCCGGCGAAGTCATAGTAGATGCGCAGACCGAAAATCCCGTTCGCCAGCCAGATCTGGTAAGCGTTGGTGCTGGGTCCCCGATGCAACTGCGCGGCCAGATTGTCGGCCAAGGCGCACTTGAAGAAGAGTCCCAGCGCCATCCAACGGAAGCCCGCATCGATGTCGGCGGCCGACCACCTCAATCGGAATCCTTCGATCTGCGGCAGCAGGGCTTCGCGGCGTTCGATGGGTCCGGCCACGATTTGCGGGAAGAATCCCGCGAAATTGAGGAAGTCGAACCAGCGGGGCAACGGCTCCCGGCGGATCAGCGTATCGACCGCGAAGCCCACCAACTGGAACGTGTAGAACGAAATGCCCGCGGGAATGGCCACCGAACCGGTCCAGGAACCCGCGCCGCCCCAGACATCGCGCCAGAGGAAGTCGGCGTACTTGTAATACAAGAGCGGCAGCAATTGCAGCGGCACCACCGCCGCCAGGATCCAACGCCCGTGGGCGGCGGGCCGACGCGAACCCCAGGCCACGCAGGCGAAGGTGAACACCGCCACGCCCAGGTGGATGACGAAGGTCAGCCAACTGACCAGACCCAGCAGCACCAGTCCGAGGATCAACAGGAACCAGCGATCAAAACGCCCATCGCGGACCGCCGCCGTGCCACCGAAAGCCCACCGGAATCCCGCGGCCACCAACAGGGCGGCCAGCAGGCATTCCCAAAAGCGCAGGTCGGCGAAGTTCATGGTCCAGGTGAGTCGGAGGCGGGGCTCCGAAGCGGGATCGCCCCGGGAGTCCGTTGCAAAAGGTCGGCCGCGTCAAGAGCCCGGAGCGGCCAGGGCCGTCGGCGGAAAGACTTCCTCCAGCGACTCGGCCAAGGCGGAGACCATGCGGCGCAATTGGGCGCGGGTGGTGCAATACGGTGGCATCAGGGCGATCACGCTGCCGATGGGCCGAGTGAGGACCCCGCGGCGGGCCATCGCCTCGCACACCCGGATGCCCGCGCGTTCTTCGAGCCGGAACGGGGCGCGCGTGCGCCAGTCCCGGACCAGTTCCACGCCGGCCACCAGGCCGACCTGGCGCACATCGCCCACGTTCGGGTGTCGCCACAGACCCGATAGTTCCGAGGCCAAGGCCCCCTCGAGAGCCCGCCGGCGGCGAACCCCGGCCGGCGCCGACAACAACGCCGCGCTGGCCAACGAGGCGGCCGCGCCGAGGGCGTTGCCCGTGTAGCTGTGGCCATGGAAGAAGGTCCGGAAGTCGGCGTACTCACCGAGGAAGGAGTCGAAGATCGGCCGCGTCGTGAGCGTGGCGGCCATGGGCAGGTATCCTCCGGTCATCCCCTTGGCCACGGCCAGGAGATCGGGCACCACCCCCTCGTGCTGGGTGGCGAAGGCATGGAAGCGGTCTCCGGTTCGGGTACCCACCCCGGTGCGTCCGAAGCCGGTCATGACCTCGTCGGCGATCAGGAGCGCTCCGTGGCTTCGGGTGAGCTCGGCGACCCGGGACAACCAACCCTCCGGGTGGGCGATCATCCCGGCCGCCCCCTGCATCCGGGGCTCGACGACCAGGGCCGAGAACGGACGCCCCTGGGCCCGGGCCTTTTCGAGGGACTTCTCGACGCCCGAGACACACTCCCACTGGCACCGCCGGTAGGTCCGGGCATCGGCCCGTTCGGGTCGGGCCCGGTTGAAGGGGCAACGGTAGCAGGCCGGTGCGGGAACCGCTTCGGTGGGGAACAACAGCGACGACCACGTCCGGTGGAAAAGATCGATCTGACCGACGCTGACCGCCCCGATGGTGTCGCCGTGATAGGCCCCCTTCACCGACAGGAAGCGCGGTTTGCGGACCAAGCCGCTGCGGCGGGTATGCTCGGCGGCCAGCTTGAGGGCGGCCTCCACGGCCGTGGATCCGTCATCGGAATAGAACACCTTTTCCAGCCGTGGCTGACCCTTCGGTCCCCGGGCCAGACCCACCAGTCGTTCGGCGAGTTCCGCCGCCGGGCCACTGGCCAGACCCAGAGCCGAGGTATGGGCTACCCGACCCAACTGACGCCGGATGGCCGCATCGATGCGGGGATTCCGGTGGCCGTGGAGGTTGGTCCAGATCGACGCATTGGCATCGAGGAACTCCCGGCCCTTCACGTCCCGCAACACGGCCCCCTGCCCTTCGACCAGCACGAGGGGTTCGGTGCGCAACCAGTCCTGCATCTGGGTGAACGGATGCCAGACGTACCGGTGATCGAGCTGGGCGAGTCGGTGCATCAGGAAAGGGCAGTAGGCAGGGTGAGGATGGAGGCCCGGTTGAGGGCTTGTTCCAGGCAGTCTAGGTCGGTGGGGCCATGGGCGGCGCTGAAGGTGAGGCGCAGTCGGGCCGAACCTCGGGCCACCGTGGGATGGCGGATGGCGGGAACCCACACCCCGGCCGCTCGCAGCCGATCGGCCAAGGCCACCGCCGCAGACTCGTCTCCCACAGTCACTGGCAGGATGTGACCCACGCAACCTTCAGATGGGGCGGATCCCGCGGGCTCCGGGAACGCCCGGGCGACCACTCGAGCTCCCGCAGCGGCCGCCGATCGCAATCGCTGGCGCGCCTCCTCACCGTCCCGGGTGATCATCAGCTCAAGAGCCGCGGTCGCGGCGGCCGCGGCGGCGGGAACGGGAGCCGTGGAGAAGATGAAGCTGCGGGCCCGATTCACCAGCAGATCGATCAGGGCCCGCGAACCGGCGATGAAACCGCCGGAAGCCCCCAACGCCTTACCCAGGGTTCCCATGCGGACTTCAATCCTCGATCCCAATCCCAGCTGCGCCGCGAGACCCCGGCCCTCCGGACCCATCACGCCGGTGCTGTGGGCCTCGTCGAGCATCAGCCAGGCGCCGTGGCGCTCCTTGAGTTCGACCAGTCCGGCCAGGGGTGCCGAATCCCCATCCATCGAGAACACGCCCTCGGTGACCACCAGGACGCGGGGCCCACCGGATTCCGTACGCGGCAAGCCCGAGGCCCATCGGAGGATGCGGTCGAGATCGTCGAGGTCGTTGTGGCGGAACACCCGCAGCTTCGCCCCGGAGAGGCGCGCCGCATCCACGCAGCAGGCATGCACCAAGCGATCGACGATCACCACGTCTCCCGGTCCCACGAGAGCCGGGATCACCCCGGTGGCAGCGGCATGACCGGTGGAAAATCCCAGCGCGGCCTCCGTCCCGAGGAACTCGGCGAGCGTGTCCTCAAGATGATGATGCACCGCCAGCGATCCACTGATGAGTCGAGAGGCGGCCGATCCGGCGCCCCAGTCGTAGACCGCCCGGACCGCGGCCTCCAACACCGCGGGGTGCTGGGAAAGACCCAGGTAATCGTTGCCCGCGAAGGAGACCAACCGGTGACCTCCGGTCTCCAACTCCGAACCCGTACGGTGATCCACCGGCCTCAAGCTGCGCCAAAGTCCCTGAGAGCGCACGGCCTCCAATCGCTGGCGCAGGGTTTCCTCGAACGGCTCGGACATGGAGGGAGAATGACGGAGAACCCACGGCCGGGTCACGCCCAACGGTGGATGCGACTGTCCAGCGCGAAGACCTGCCCGGAGATGTTGGCCGTGGTGAGCAGGAAGGCCACAAACCGGGCCACCTCGGCAGGATCGTTGATGCGGCCCAGCACATTGGCCCGCGCATAGGAGCGCATCACCTCCGGATCCAAGGATTCGGTCATGGGGGTGGGCAGGACTCCCGGAAGCACCGTGTTCACCCGGACATTGTCCGCCGCGAACTCGCGGGCCCACGAAAGCATCAGTCCATTCAGCGCCGCCTTGGATGCGGCGTAGGCCGCCTGACCCGCCGATCCGGCGAGCCCCGCATGGCTGCCGATGGCGATCCAATGACCTCCCCCGCCCTGCCCGGCCAACAGCGGCAAGGTGGCTCGGGCCAATCGACGGGCCCCGTCGAGGTTCACGTCGAAGACTGCATCCCAATCTTCGGACCGGGCCCGGGCCAACAGCGAGTCGCAGGTGAGGCCCGCGGCGTGGATCACCGCATCAATCCGGCCCCAGCGCGTGATGGCCCGTTGCGCCGCCACGGCGCACGACTCGTCGCAGGTGACATCCAGCGGCACCGGTTCGACTCCCGGCGGCAGCGGCGGCAAGGGACTGCGGTGCCAACCCGCCACGACCCTGTGCCCACGACCCACCAACTCGGCGACCAGGGCCCGCCCGAGACCACCGGCGGCACCACTGATGAGGATGACTTGCGATGGCTCGGAATTCATGGGTTGGAAACCGAGGCCGGGAACCCTGCGATCCCTCCGGGCGCAATCCACTCCCAGCGGCCCCCGATCATCGTGGCTGTGACCGGTCCGCGATGCTGGATCAACGCCTCCTCGACCGTGCCAACAGGGCCCGCATGCGGGATGACCAGCAGGTCGGCCAGCGCCCCGGTCCGCAATTCGCCCATGACCGACTTCAGGCCCAGGGCCCGGGCCGGGTTGACGGTGACTTCGGCCAGCATGCGACGCGGCGACAGGCCGGGATCGTCGGCGGCCAGGGTCCGCAACTCATCGATCAGCGAGAGGATCGGGGGGCCCTCGCGGGTGGCCTTCGTGGAGGCCAAGCTATCGGTGCCGATGCAAATCGGAACACCGGCCTCGGTGAGCACCTCGCGTTGAAACCGGGGGTGACCGAAATACGCGTGCGAGCGCGGACAATGCACCACACTGGCCCCCCGGGCGGCCAGACGCCAGGCATCGTCGCCCCAGAGGCAGTTGACGTGGACGGCCAAGAGGGGCGAATCGAGCAAGCCGTGCCGGTGCACGTGCTGGAGGGGAGAGCCCAATCCGCAATCGCCGTGGGGACGCTGGTTCTCCAACCATGAAAAGAGCGATCCCCGGCGGTACATGAACATGTCGAACTCCGGTTCGGATTCCGCGACATGGCAAGTGACCCGCCACCCTTCTTGGCGGGCGATGGTGGCCACAGCCCGCAGGAGTTCGGGCGAGGTGGAATACGGCGCATGGGGCGAGAGCCCGACGCCCCCCCGGTTCGGAGGCAATGACTTCAACACGTCCATGGCCTCGGCGAGAATGCGCTCCGGCTCATGGCCCGACCGGATGCCGGTCATCTCCAGGAAGGAGAAGACGCGCAGCGGCGTGCTCGCACGCAGACCGGCCAACTGATGGGCGCGGGTTTCGATGTTGGCGACGGTGGTCGTTCCGGTCTGCAACTGCTGTCGGGCTCCGAGCAGCCAAGAGGCCTCGAACTCGGAATCGGTCCACTGGGACTTGAGGGTGAGGATGCCCTTGATCCAATCCGGGAACTCCCGGGGAGGAGTCAGGAGTCCCGTCATGGCCGTGTAGTCGAGGTGGCAGTGGGCATTGATCAGGCCCGGGAACACAGCCACATCGCCCAGATCGGTGACCGGGCCCGCGGCGACCTGCCGGATCTCCCGGATCTCCGACCAGGGACCCACCGCACGGATCTGATGCCCGGAAATCCAAACCGCGCCGTCGGGGATCGGCGGCGCGGTCACCGGAACCACGGTTCTGGATCGCAGGATCAAGGGATCAGGCGGGCTCGACGCGACGGCGTTCCTTCAGGCGGGCCGCCTGCTTGTGGGTCTTGGCCTTGACCTTGCTGTGACGGGCCCGCAGCTGCGCCTGAAGCTTCTTCACCGTCAGGTCGATGGCCGCGTAAAGATCCGACTCGCGATCCTCGGCGAACAAATCGTTGCCGCGGACCCCGATGCGGATCCCGCACTTGTACTGTTTCTCCGGCGAGTGGGCCACATGGTCCCGCTCCAACGTGACCCGGGCGTCGATCAACCAACGGTCGATGTGTTCCAGCTTGTCGATTTGCTGGAGCACATGCTGCTCGATGGCGTCGGTCAGGGTGACATTGTGGGTTGCGAGAATGAACTTCATGCCACCCCCAAGGTGGCGGACGTATTCTGCGATTTCAACCCGACCTTTGAATCCTGCCCGGGCCCGCCCCCGAACCCGCCCCCCCAGGCGCGGGGAGCCCCGGATCAACCGGCCGATTCCGCCCGGGCGGGTGTCTCCCGCTCGAACCATCCGTAGAGCACGGGCAGGACGATCAGGGTCAGCAGCGTGGAACTGAGGATGCCGCCGATGACCACGGTGGCCAGCGGGCGCTGCACTTCGGCACCGGCGCCGGTGGCCACGGCCGTCGGCACGAAGCCCAACGACGCCACCATCGCCGTCATGAGCACCGGTCGCAGCCGACTGACGGCCCCCGACACGACGGCCTCCATCACCCCGGAACCTTCCTCCCGAAGGCGGTTGAAACAGCTGACCATCACCATGCCATTGAGCACGGCGACACCGCTCAGGGCGATGAAGCCGATGGCCGCGGTGATGCTGAAGGGCATGCCCCGCAGCCAGAGCGCCAACACGCCGCCGGTCACCGCCAGGGGAATCCCGGAGTAGATCAGCAGGGCCTGACGGAGACTGCCAAAGGCCATGAAGACGATCCCGAAGATCAACAGGAGCGTGGAGGGCACGACGATCATCAGTCGCGAACGGGCCTCCTGGAGCCGTTTGAACTGCCCGCCGAACTCGATGACGTAGCCGTCCGGCAGGGGGATCTTTTCCGCCAGGATGGTCTGCGCATTGCGAACCCATCCCTCGATGTCGGCAGTGTTGAGGTTGACCATCAAGGCCACCCGACGACGCCCGGTCTCGTGACGGATGGGTTGGACCGACTCGAGGGTCGCCAGATCGGCCAACTGGCCCAGCGGCACCAGGCCGGATTCACCGACCCGGACCGGCAGGGCCCGGATCTGGGCCTCGTCATTGCGCAGATCGCCCCGAAGTCGCACCACGATCCCGTGGGTGTGGGTCCCGTGGGTGAACTGACCCACTTCTTGCCCGGCCAGCGCGACGGAGACCGCCTCGTTCAAGGCACCCGCGGAGAGGTTCCGCGCCAGCAGCGCCTCCCGGCGCGGATTCAATGTCACCATGGCGCTGCGACCCGCCGTTTCGTGCTCGATCTCGTCATGCCCAGGCAGGGGGTCCAGGAGTTCCTTGATCCGGGCGGCGATGGAATCGAGCTGATCGAAGTCGTTGCCGAACACCTTGATGGACAAGTCGGCCCGGACACCTTCGAGCATCTCGTTGAAGCGCATCGCGATCGGCTGCGAGGCGATGGCGGTGGTGTTGGTGAACGTCGTCTCGATGTCCTGACGGATGAGGTCCACCAACTCGTCTTTGGTCGCTGGACGACCGTCGATCTTCCGCCAGGTCTCTCTGGGGGCATAGGACAGGTAGAAATCGGCCTCGTTGGGAGCCATCGGATCGGTGGCCACCTCGGAAGTGCCGATCCGGGAAAAGATATGGGTCACTTCCGGAAAGCGGGAGCGGATGTGTTCGTCGGTGAGCAATTGGTCGCGGACCGAATCGTCGATGTTCTGCCCCACCGGACGGAACAGCGCAAAGGTGGTGGATCCCTCATCGAGGGTCGGCACGAACTCAGCGCCCAGCCTCAGGAACAAGACCACGGAGGCCACGAACAATCCCACGGCAACGGCCGCGACCCAACCGCGACCCGCGATGCCCAGCGCCAGCACCCGGGAGTACACCCGCTGGAGCCAGCGCATGAGGGCGTTCTCCGTCTCGCTCACCGATCCGCCCAGAAAGAACGACGCCAGCACCGGCATCAGGGTCATGGCCAGGACCAGGGCACCCCCGAGGGCGAGCATCACCGTCAGGGCCATGGGTTGGAACATCTTACCCTCCACCCCGGTCAGCGACAGGATGGGGAGGTACACGAGGGTGATGATGAGCACCCCGAAGAACACCGGAGAGCCCACTTCACGGGCCGCCGCCAACACCGTGCGGTGGCGTTCCTCGACCGTGAGCACCCGACCGAGTTGATGCTGCCGGTGGGCCAACTGGCGGACGATGTTCTCCACGATCACCACGGCCCCGTCGATGATGAGTCCGAAATCCACGGCCCCGAGGCTCATCAGATTGCCCGAGATCCCGAATCGCGCCATGCCGATCATGGCGCACAGGAACGACAGCGGAATCGCGCACGCCACGATCAGGGCGGCGCGGAAATTGCCCAGAAGCAGCAGGAGCACCACCACCACCAGCACCGCACCTTCCGACAGGTTGCGCTTCACCGTACCCACGGTGCGGTCCACCAGATTGGATCGGTCGTAGACCACCCGGACTTCGATCCCCCGGGGCATGCGGGCCTGAAGCTCGTCGATCCGGAGGCCCACGCGGTGGGCGACGATCCGACTGTTCTCGCCCATGAGCATCATCACGGTGCCCAGCACGGTCTCCTGACCATTTTGCGTCGCCGCGCCGGTCCGCGGCGCGGCATCGATGCGGACCTCGGCCAAGTCACGGACCCGCAACGGTTGAACGGCCGCGGCATACTTCACCGGCAGGTTCCCGATCTCCTCCAGGGTGGTGGGTTTGGTGGCGGCCCGGAAAACCAACTGCTGGCCGCCCCGATGGATGACACCGCCCCCGGTGTTCTCGGTGTTCCGACGGACGCTCTCGGCCAATTCGGCGAAAGTGAGATTGGCCTGACGCAATTTTTCCGGATCCGGCTGGATGACGATCTGCCGGGCGAACCCGCCGATGGTATTGATCTCCGCGACGCCGGGCGTGGAGCGCAGGAACGGTTTGGCGATGTACTCTTGGGTTTCCTGCAATTCGAGCAATTGAGCAAAGGCATCGGACGGGCGGTTGGTCGCATCGGCCCGCCACGACAAGGTGTAGTAGAAAATTTCGCCCAGGCCGGTCGAAATCGGAGCCAGGGCCGGATCGGCTCCGGCCGGCAGCCGGTCACGCACCGACTGGATGCGTTCGGCGACCAATTGGCGGCACCGGTAGACATCCACGCCATCCTCGAACTGCAGGGTCACCTGCGAGAGCCCGTACTTGGTGAGCGAGCGCAGTTCATGGAGCTGGGGCAGTCCGGCCAATTCCTGCTCGAGGATGCGGGTCACCAGCACCTCGGCCTCCTCAGGGGCCAGAGCCGGCACCGCGGTGTTGATCTGGACCTGCGGCTGGGTGATGTCGGGAACGGCATCGATGGGCAGCTCGCGTGCCGACCAGATGCCCACGGCCAGCAAGGCCGCCGTCGCCAACAGGATCACCGCCCGCTGGCGCAGGGAAAATTCCAGGATGCGCTCGATCATGGGCGGGCCGGTTGGGTGTTCGAAGGCGAGACCAGACTCAGACCCGTCGCCTGCTCCAGTTCCAGAAGCGCCGCCAAGGCCTCGCGGCGGGTGTCCAGATGCGCCTCGACCGCATCGAGGTACTGCTTCTGCAATTCGACATAGGTCGTGGCGGGAACCGCACCCAGTCGGTGGTGGCGATCGGCCAATTCGGCGGCGGACTCGAACTGCGACACCACGTCGGAACGCCAGTGGGCCAACTCGGCGAGCCGGGAGTCATAAGCCCGGGCGGCGCTGACCACCCGGCGCTCCACCTCGCGTCGGGCCACGGCCAAGACCGCCACAGCCTGTTGCCGCTTGGATTCCGCCGCGGCGATATTGGCCGCGCGGGGACGCCATAGCGGCAATGGAAACGCCACGCCCACGCCCACGATGCGGTCCAAGGTGCTCCCATCCTGTCCCATGGTCATCGGACCCACTTCAAAGGCCGGCCAGCGCTCATTGCGGGCCAGCTCCACGCGGAATCCCTGCTGGACCAACTCGGCAGCGCGCGTCCGCAGTTCGAAATTGTTGGTGTTTGCGGCGGCCATGAGGCGATCGAGGGCGGGTCGTTCCGGCAATTCTGGCAACACCCGCTTCACTTGGAGGGGGGCATCCAGAGCGGCTCCCCGGAGCAAGTTCAGGCGGACCCGCTCGGCATCGACCGCCAACGCGAATTCAGAGGCCCGACGACGCAGGGTCAATTCAGTGGCCTCCAGGATGCGGACCTCCAACTGCGGGGCGATGCCCGCGGGATCGCGCTGCACAAGCACCTCTCGCAAGGCCCGGAACCGGTCGGCGACGGCGCGGGCCACGCGCGATTTCTCCTCGGCACTGGCCAGGCCGAAGGCGTTCTCGCGCACCTTGCCCGACAATTCCCGGCGGAAAGCCTCCAGGCCGAGCGAGGCCAGGGCGACGTCCTGATTGGCGATGGCCTTGCGCAGGCCCAGGCGACCGGGCCATTCGAAGCTTTGTCGCACCGAGGCCGACCACATGGCGCCTTCGCCGGCCATCGACTGATCCAGATTCTTGCTGCGGATCTGGCCAACCTGAAGTTCGGCCTTGGGCAGATCCAATCGACCGGCCAGACGGGTGGAAGCCTTGGCTCCTTCCAACTGCGCCTGATAGAAGGACAGTTCGGCATTGGCTCCCAGGGCCTCGGAAACCAGGGCCTCGGGAACGACCTCCACCGGCGATTCGGCGGCGGAAAGACTGACAGCGAGGGCCACCCCGAACAGGGCGCCCGACCAACGGAAATTCAACGGGTTCATGAGCATCGGAAACGGACGGATTGCCGGACCATGGAAACGGAATCCCGGCCACGACTCGGCGAATCGCAGCCCATGGGAACCCACGGAATCCGAACTCTCGGACTCCGCGGACTGGAAGAAGACCCACCGGTCGGCTCAGCAGCGGAGCACGTGGATGCGACAGACGCGCAGGGAGGGACTCAGTATCGACTGCACTCCAATGGAGACCTGCCGGAGCGGGAGGCTCGACGGGGCCACCTCCGGCATCGCCATGGGCTGGAACGGCGCACGAGACACATCCCGCGCGATGGAATCGCGCAACGACGCCTCACCGGAGCGGGCCACCAGACCCGGGTCCCGGTCGAGGTCGATGATGTGGTCTCCCCCGGGAGTCAGGGAATCGGTGGCGAGCGAAGTGAGCAGGGTCGCGATCCAGTCGTGATCGTGTGCCGAACCGGCCGGGTTGCCCCTCCGATCATGTCCGAGGATCACGAAGAAGCCCTGCTGCCGGGACTCGATGCGGACCGAATGTTCCCCATCGACCACGGCGAGCGCCGCGGTGCACAAGGTCATGAACCACCCCATCCCACTCAGGTAGGACACCATTCCGATCAAGGCCCAGCAACGGACCCAAGGTCCGCGGGAGTGGCTGCTCGATTTGAGTGGCATCGTGGGACCAAGTTCCGACGACGCCCCGGGAACCGCAACCCCTCTTTTGGTCCATCCGGATCTTCAGAAGCACTGTGCCGGAAACTTGCATCGATGGCATTTCTGAGTCTGAGTCATCGGCTTCGGGTCGCGACTCCCTCATGGCTCCTCTCTTGAACATCTCCATCGGACATTGGATGGGCTTCTCGGCCTTCATCCTCGGCGCCTTGGCGCTGGATCTGGGTCTGTTCCATCGCAAAAGCCACGAAGTCCGGGCCCGCGAGGCTTTGCTTTGGACCGCCGTGTGGGCCGCGTGCGCCTTCCTTTTCGGCACGATGGTCGCGCCCCGGACCATCCCCGGATGGGATGCGTCGACCTCGGCCCTGTTCTTGACCGGCTACCTGGTGGAGTTGTGCCTCTCGATGGACAACGTCTTCGTCATCGCGGTGATCTTCAGCTATTTCGGAGTTCCCCAGCGGTGGCAACATCGGGTGCTCTTCTGGGGCATTCTGGGGGCCCTGGTCCTGCGGGGGGGGATGATCTGGATGGGAAGCGAACTGATCCAGCGGGTGCATTGGACCCTCTATGTCTTCGGAGCCTTCCTGCTCGTCACCGGCGGCAAGATGCTTCTGATGCGCGACGATGAGGCGGCGCCCGACCTCGCCCGCAATCCGATGGTCCGACTGGTCCGTCATTGCCTGCCGGTGAGCCCCGAGTTCGACGGGGAACACTTCACCACCCGAGCGGGGGGACGCTGGATGCTCACCCCCCTGGCCGTCGTGCTCTTCGTCGTGGAGACCACCGACGTGGTCTTCGCGCTCGATTCGATTCCGGCCATCTTCGGCATCACCCGCGAACCCTTTCTGGTCTTCACTTCCAACATCTTCGCGATCCTGGGTCTGCGTTCGCTCTACTTCGTCCTGGCCAGCGCCATGGGGTATTTCCGGCACCTCAAGACCGGACTGGCCCTGGTGCTCGTCTTCATCGGAGCCAAGATGCTGGCCGAAGAACCGCTGTTGAGACTCCTGGGACACCGGCTCAAGTACGTGTCGCTGGCGGTGGTGGTCGGACTGATCGCGCTGTCCATCCTGGCCTCGGTGCTTTCGAGACCCCGGAACGGGACGAGCGGGAAGGATTCCGGATCTTGAACTCCCGCTGGGTGATTTCGACCCCGCCGCCGGGATCGGCCGAGGCGTTGCGGCGCGATCGTGGCCTTTCGGAACTCGTGTCCACCTGCCTGGCCAACCGGGGCATCGTGACGACCGAGGCCTCCGACGCATTCCTCGACCCCCGCCTCCGTTCCCTGTCCGACCCGATGGTCCTTCCGGACATCCGGCGGGCCATCGACCGGCTGTTCCTGGCCCGGCAGCGCGACGAGCCGCTGGTGATCTTCGGAGACTACGATGTCGATGGGGTGACCTCGACGGCCATCCTGACCGAGGTGTTCACCTCGCTGGGTTGGCGATGCTCCCAGTACCTGCCCCACCGCCGGGACGAAGGCTACGGCCTGAGCCAGGCCGGCGTGGAGAACTGCCTGGCCCGGCACCCGACGGCCCTGCTGCTGGCGGTCGACTGCGGATCCACCGCCGTGGACCCCATCGGCTGGCTCAACAGCCGGGGAGTCGATGTGCTGGTGCTCGATCATCACCAGATCAGCGATCCGCCGCCGCCGGCACTGGCCCTGGTGAACCCGCTGCGAGCGCCCGAGGCGTCCATCGCTCCGTTCTGCTCGGCCGGTCTGGCCTTCAAGTTGGCCCACGCGCTGGTCAAGCACGGTCGCGAAGGGGGGTTGGCGGGGTTCGACACCTACAACCTCAAGCCGTTGCTCGACCTGGTGGCGCTGGGCACCGTCGCCGATCTGGTCCCTCTGGTCGGCGAGAACCGCGTCCTCGTGCACGCCGGCCTGGAGCGGCTCGACGGCACCTCGCGCGTGGGTTTGCAGGCGCTCAAGCGGGTGGCCCGGACCCGCAGCCCGATGGGGGTCTACGAAGTCGGCTTCCAGCTGGGCCCCCGACTCAACGCCGCAGGCCGGCTGGAGACCGCCGAAGACGCCCTGCGATTGCTGCTGTGCGACCGGGAAGACGAGGCCCTGAGCCTGGCCACGGTGCTCGATCAACAGAATCGCGAACGGCAGGACGTCGAAAAACTCATCGCCCAGGAGGCCGGAGACCGAGTGCGCCAGCGGTTCGATCCGGCGAACGACTACGTCATCATCGAGGGGGATGCCTCGTGGCACATCGGCGTGGTCGGCATCGTCGCCTCGCGGGTCCTCCGTGAGTTCCACCGGCCGACCCTGATCCTCGGGGGTGACGGCACCGTTTGGCGCGGTTCCGGTCGCAGCGTGCCCGGATTCGATCTGGCGGCGGCCCTGCGCGACTGCTCGGATCTGCTGGAAAAGCACGGGGGGCACGCCATGGCGGCCGGCCTCTCGATCGACCCGGCCCGACTCGAGGCCTTTCGCCAACGCCTCAACGAGCTGGCCCGCCAACGCCTGCTCCCGCAACACCTCCAACCCGAGGTCCGCATCGACGCCGAGGTACCGCTCCGGTCGCTGAGTCTTCCAGTGGTGTCCGATCTCCGGCGCCTCGAACCGTTCGGGATGGGCAACCCGGTGATCCAACTGGCCGTCCGCGGACTCACCCACGCCCGACCGCCGCAACGCCTCAAAGAACAGCACTGGAAGTTCTGGGTCACCGACGGCGGTGTTCCGGTCGAGACCGTCTGGTGGGGAGCCGGAGACCGCCCGGTTCCCACCGACCGCTTTGATCTGGCCGTCATCCCGGAGGCCGGTGAATACGCGGGCCGCCGTTTCCTGCAATTGCGCCTGATCGATTGGAAACCCAGTGATTCCCGCTGAAATCCCGGCATTGCCCACGACAGACTCCCCCCTTACGTATTGCGCCGCCATGTCCGAGCCGACCATCACCCCCCGGGGCCCCTCGTTCACCACGGGCTACCAGACCCACCGGAACCTGCCGCCCCTGGCCGGATTGTGCTCCTTCGCCGAGGCCGACCGCGCAGGACTCTCGGTCGAAGAGAGCGTGCGTCGCCTCAAGCGGCACCACTACGCACTGCGCCGCATCCATGGGATCCTCACCGCTCGGATCACCGCCGAGCCGATCTACGAACTGAAGATGGCCTGGAGTCATCAGGCGTGGCTTTGCGCCGAACAGGTCGGCGTGCTGCGGGCCCGGGTCGGCGAGATGCGAGAACCGCCTCTCGGGCTCGACAAGGTCCCGCACGCGGGTCTGGCCCTGGCGTTCGACGAACTGCAGGCCGCGCCCCGCGACCTGCTCTTGATGGGACTCTACGAGGTCGTCGTGCCCGGATTGCTGGAATCGATGGCACGGCATGCGACCGACACCCACCCGCTGGCCGACCAACCCACCGTGCGGCTGCTGCGCATGGCCCGACTCGATCTGGAAGACCTGCACCGATACGGGCGCAAGGCCGTCTCCAGTCTGGTGTCCGGCGAAGCGCGCGCCGCGGCGCAACCGGCACTCCAGGTGCTGAACCAAGCGCTGGCCGCCGCCGGCGGTGTCGACGGCGGCACCGCCGAGGCGTCGCGCCCCGCGCTGCCGCCTCCGCTGCACTCCGCCCGCCCCTGGCAGTACGATCCCCGCCCCCAACGCGACGAGCGCTTCCCCGATCCCTACAACATGGGGGTCAACGCCGAGGTGTTCCTCTACGATCCCCGGCAACCGGCCGAGGCCAAGGTGCTGATGATGTACTACAAGCGGCTTCGGGAGATCGATGTGCCCGAGATGATGGCCGGCATCATCGCCCAGACACCCGACAAACCCTGGGGGTACTACCGGGACATGAGCCGACAACTCTGGGATGAAGCCCGCCATGCGATGATGGGCGAGGTGGGATTCGCCAGCGCGGGCATCGATTGGCCTTCGAAAGTCGCGGTGAACTTCACCTGGTCGCTCGGCTTGAACACCCAGCTCGCCCCCAAGGAGCGCCATGCCGTGCTCTACTTCATCGAGCAGGGACTCATGCCCAAGACCGGCAAGCGCCATGAGTGGGAGACGGCCATCATGGCGGGGAGTCCGCTGGCGGCGACCTTCCAGGATTTCGACTGGGCCGACGAGGTCCTCCACGCCCGCATCGGCCGCGATTGGTATGTTTCGGACATGCCCTCGCCGCACGAAGCCGTGGCCTACGGCGATGCCTGCTGGAGCAAGGTGTTGATGAACTGGGAACACTGGCGCTCCGAGGGTCACACCCGGCACGCCAACTGGTGGACCGGGGCCTATGCCCAGTATTGCGAACGGCACGGCCAGACTCCGGACCCCTCGGTGGCGCAGTTCGCCGTGAGCTACGAAGCCATTCGCGCCGATCTGAAGGATCTGGCCCAGGCTTCGGGTTGAGGGGCCACGACCGGCGGTGTCGGCGGCGACCGATCAGCGCTGCAACCAGAGGATCAGGGCGATCTGGAACACGGTGCACAACGCCAACGTGGTCCAGAGAGACCACTCACAACCCCGCAAGCCCCGTTGGACGGGTGCGGACAAGTGGAACCGGCCGACCATGGCTCCGAAGCCCACCGAATCGCCCCAGTGCAAGACCGACTCCCGGGTGGGAACGCCATTGAGAGTCACCACGGCATCGCCGAGGCTACGGATGGTCAAACGCCCATCGATGCCCCGATGGATCTCGGCGTGCCGAGCCCAGACCCCGGGACAAGCCACCACCCAACCGTTGGACGGATCGCGACCGATCGTCAGAACATCACCGTCCCAAGCGTGGCCTGGTGATCCGGGGATGCGGAATTCGAACATCAGAGGATGCTGCGGACCACTTCGATGCGGTCACCGGGATACAAGGGAACATCCAACTCGGGCATTTTGAGGGCGGCCTTGCAGTCGACGGTGATCTGCTGACCGTTGACACGCGTGACCCGCACCTTGCGCCGGTCGGCATATTCGGTGAAACCACCCGCCCGGTTGACGGCCTTGAGCACGGTCATACCGCCCTCGAACGGAAACGAGCCCGTGGACCGGACTTCACCACCGACCGACACCGTGCGACCCAGCACTTGGACGTTCACCGAGAGCCGCTTGTACATCTGTTTCTTGACCGTGAAGAGCTCCCGAATCTCTTTCGAGACATCGGCCGCCATCTTTCCGGCCACCTCAACCTGCTCCCCCATGTGGATCGTGACCAGACCGGTCTCCGGCACTTGGATCTCCGTCGGAGCGATGGGCACCGAGGCCTCGTACATCACGCGGATGATGTCGCCCACGGCGATGCGATCGATGCTGAAGGCGGCGTTGGTGGCCGAGGCCGATGAAGGCACCGTGGGGGCGGGGGTTCCTCCCGAAGCCGGAGCCTGATCGAATCCCGTCTGGCAACCGCCCCAGAGAACGGCACAGAGCAGCATCCACCCAAACATCCCGTTTTGACCGAATCGACGCATCATGTTGATAAATTCGCGGAGTCTAATGTCACCCGGATCAAGGCTCAACGCCGGGGCTCAATACTTGGCATCCTTGCCTGGCTTGATTTCCGGAGTCTTGGCTTCAGAGCCAGCAGCTGCAATCTCGGCCGGCTTGGAGTCGGAGCGCTTCTTTTTGGACAATTTGCGCTCACCGTCCGGCTTGCTGTCTTCGCTCTTGGAGTAGTAGTCGTAGTAGTAGCCGCTGTAGTAGTAGTAGTAGCTGTCCTGGCTGATGTTGATGTTGTTCAACACCACACCCAGCAAGTGGCCACCGACCTTCTCGACCATCTGCTTGGCGCGCAGGGTCATCTGCTGCGGGTACTTGCGGTACTGGACCACCAGCACGGCCATGTCGACCTCGCTGGCCAGGATCGAGGCGTCACTGACACCCATGATCGGCGGCGAGTCGAAGAACACGAAATCGTAGCGGCTCTTGGCCTCGGCGATGAACTCCTTCATCGCGGCCGAATTGAGAATGCCGATGGAACTGCTGGGCAAACGGCCCGACGGCAGGAAGTCCAGCGAGGGAACCGGCGTCGTCTGGATGACCTCCTCGAGCCGGTTCTGCTTGAGCAGATAGTTGGTCAGACCCTGGTTGTTGGCCACATTGAGGATCTTGTGCAGGCTCGGACGACGGAGGTCGGAGTCGACGATGAGCACCCGGTTGCCGTTCTGGGCGAACACCGTGGCCAGGTTGAAGATCGTGGTGGACTTGCCCTCGCCCGCGCCGCCCGAAACCACCGTCATGGTGCGCCAATTGGTGTCCTTTCGGGAGAACAGCACGTTGGTGCGCAGCACCCGATAAGCCTCGGCATGCGGGCTGTCGGCCCCTTCGGCCATGAGCGCTCCCACGTTCTGCGGAATGACTCCGAGCACCGGGGCCTGCAGGGCCTGTTCGACGTCGTCGATGGTCTTCACCGACGTGTCGAGATACTCGATGAAGAAGGCCAGACCAATGCCCAGGATCAAGCCGAAGACGACACCGATGGTGATGTTGACCGCCTTCTTCGGCCGGACCGGATTCGTTCCCGGGAGCGCCTCGTTGATGGTCTCCACCGAGGGAGTCTTGCTCAGGTCACGGTCGATGTCTTCCTGGGCGACACGGATCTTGATGCCGTCGCGGATGCGGCGGGCGCTCTCGAATTCGTTGCGCGCCACGATATAGGGCCTGAAGCGCTGCGTGTCCTTGGAATTCTTCTCGATGGTCTCCTGGAGGAACGACTTCTGGTTCTCCATGGCCGCCTTCTCGGCTTCCAGCGTCGAGCGCATGCCGCTCAGGATGCCCTGGACGGTGGCGTCCAACTGCTCATCCAGTTTTGCGATCTGCAGCGACCACTTGATGACTTCCGGATGATCCGGGCCGAAATCAGGGCTCAAGCCCGACGCCTGGCGGAGGGCGTAGTTGCGAGCCGAAATCAGGGTGTTGAGTTCGCTGGTCGGATTGGCCACCACCAGCGCGTTGAGAAGACGATCACCCTTGAGCTGACCGAGTTGTTCGAGCAGGCGGTTGTTGCGGGTGATGCGGGTCTGGTAGTCTTGAATGACCCCGGTCATCCGAGCCAGCTCTTGGGATGAGAGTCCCTGCACCTGCCCGGAGTCGGCGATCTCTTCAGGCACCTTCAGCTCCAGCCGCAACTTGTCCATCTTGTCGCGCGCGTCGGAGACCTCGCGATCATAGAGCGTCAGCTTGTTGGTCAGGGCCTCCCAAGCCTTGTCGCTGCGACCGGTCCGGTTGCTGTTGCGGTAGTTGCCGTAGACATCGGCGATTTTGTTGGCGATGCGGGCTGCCAATTCACGGTCTTCGTTGAACGCGGTGATCTCGATGATGGCCGTGTTGCGGTACTGGGTGATGTCCACCTCGCGCGAGAGCGTTTCGTAGGCGTCCTGGATCGGCAACTCACCGGGCTGCTTGTCGCGCTCGGCGTAGACCCGTGCCAATTTCAACTCCTTGATGACCTCGTTGAGGATCTTGGGGGAGCGGATGACCTGGAACTCGGTCTGGAGGAAGTACTGATCGAAGGCAGGCGTCATCGGACCACTGCCCATCATCAACTGGGTCAGCGGGGTGTCCTTTTCGACCCTCATCCGGGCCAGCGACGAATAGGACTCGGGCTGGAACTGGGTGATGATCGCCGTGGTGATCACCACGAGCAGGAAAACCGCCAGGATGACAGCCTTGCGGATCCGGATGATGCGCCAGTAGTCGAGGAAATGGAGCTTGGAATCCTGCGACTGGGGTGCCTTCGATACTTCCATGTGCAAAAAAATAGGAGGCTAGAATGGATGTTCCAGCCTCCTTCGCCAGAGTTGGAAAACTTAGTAGGTGAAGTTCACGCCGAGGAAGACCCGATTACGCGAGAACTCGCGGAGGTCGTTCACCAGATCGGAATCCACACGGTCGTGGGCGTAGGAAACCCGGGTCGAGATGTTCTGGGTGATGCGGTAGGCCAAGGTCACGTCGCCCGAGGCGTAGCTGTCGCCCTGACCATCGACTCCCGGTCCACCACCGATGAAGGTGCCGGCCTGATAGAGACCATTGATCGAACCCACCAACTTCGGAGTGAAGCTGTGAGACAGGCTGATGCGGCCCGAGGTGGCACTGCTGCCGCGGATCGGATCCGAGAACAGACCGCCGCCGACGGCGCCCAGGATGCCCACATCGGTGGCCGTCAGCTGATGACGCACGCCGAGGGTGAGCGAGGAACCGGGAAGGAAGCCGTAGGAGAGTTGTCCATCGACGTAGGGCGAGACACCGTCGCGGCTCTTGATGCCGGCCACGTCGGTGAAGTCGTTGACCTGCACACCACCCCGGAGCGAACCGGTCAGGTTGGCGGCGAAATCGTGATCGATGGTCGCGGCGACGAAGTGCGAATTGACATCGCGGACGAAGCCGACGTTGGCGCCAGGACCATCGTAATCGGTGATGCCGTACTGGTAGAACACGCCGACACTGGACTTCGGAGCCACCTGGTAGCGCACATTGACCGACGGGAGATACTCGACGCGGTCGAGAGACTGGGCGAAGGCCAGATCGTCGAAGCGGAAGAGGTTGTTGCGGAACCCGGTCACCGCGCTCCAGTTCTCGGCAAGCTGGGAGGTGAAGTCGAAGCCGGCGATGTTGCGGAAGTTGGTGCCTTCAGCGCGGAACAAGATACCCGCACCGCCGGCGCCTTGACCCAGCTGCTGGGGCTCTTGAGCCTGAGCGAAGCTGTCGAAAACGTCGAGCTTGAAGCGACTGTTGAAATTGTGGCTCAAGTTGGCATCCACCACATGGTTGTGGTCGAGAGACTTGGCGCGGTTCTCGAAGTAGCGCAGCAGATAGTCGTAACGCAGACCGAGCGTGGTCTGACCGTCGTTCACCGGCAGGTTCAGGCTGAAGCCCGGGGTCACCTCGAAGCCGAAGCTGTCGACCTTCGGAATGTCGCTACGGGTGTAGACGTTGTCGTTGTAGAACCCGGACAGTCCGGCCCGCACCGTCCAAGGCTTGGCCCCGCCCTCGGAGGCGTGGAGGGCAGTGGTGACCGCAAGGCTCGCAGCGCCGATAGAAAGGGCGCTCACGCTAGGAATGAAGTTTTTCATGCGAAATCCGTTTTTAGACGGCTCTGTCGTCGTGGGAACGCGGAGCTTGATTACTTCCGGAGTTTTCGAGCTTCACTCCGAGGTGTCAACCTGTTTTCCCGGTTTTTGACCGAAACATTCCGACTGCGCGACCCGTGCGGACCACCGGTTTTCTCAATGCGGTTTCCGTTGGAAGGCCGGGAAATCGAGGGCCAACCGGTCCCAATCGGCCACCTGTCCCCAGGACGTGAGCGAAAACACCTCCACGGGCGCTCCCTCACCCCATCCCAAGGCGGCGCGCTGAGCCTGGAATCGTTGCCGCAGGGAACTTTCCCATTCGCCGAGGGTTTGGACCGGATCGATTCCATGACGCCCCACCCAAGGCAACCACTCCCGGATCTGACTCTGGTGGCACCAGGACTGGCGGGCGATCTGGTCGAACGATTCGGTGACGTCGATGACCACGTCCGGAACGGATTGAGGACCTTCACCGATGTAGCTGTCCCAGGTGTTGAGGATCACCGGAGTGCGGATCCAACGGGCCTCGGCGGTGCGCTCCTGGGGATAGTCATCCACGAAGGCATGAGGCACGTTGATCATGTAGGCCACCCGGCGGACGGCCTCGGCCACCGTGATGTGGTCGGGGTGGACCCCGGCCCGCGTGTCGGCCGGCAAGGGCGGGCAGAACAGATAATCGGGCTCGAACTCGCGGATGCTCTTCCAGAGCGCGGCCAGAAGGTCGTTGCTGAGCAGACGAGCCTCGCCAAACGGGCGGCCGTCGGGGCGGCTCAGGCGCTCGAACTCGTACCCACCGATCACCGCCGCGGCGGCTTGTTCCTCGAGACGGATGCGGGCCGTCTCCTCGGGCGTCCGCCAATGGTGGCCGGAGCGACCGTCGGTGCACACCACGACCTTGGCCTGGAGGTCTGCACCGTGCTTGCGGCGGAACAATTCGAAAGTGCCCGCAGCGACGAATTCGAAATCATCGAAATGGGCGTGGACGCAGAGGATTCGCATGCGGAGAGGGGAGAAGGGCTCTGCGGGTTGGTAGGCGGTGAGGGATTCGAACCCCCGACCCAATGCGTGTAAAGCATTTGCGCTAACCGCTGCGCCAACCGCCCCACCGACCGCAGGCAGCCAGCCTAACCCGCCGAAGCCGGCCGATTCAATGCGTCAATGAAGGGAGGCGGAGAAGCGGGCCGTCGCGTCGACACACACCCACGATCACCTCCCATGAACACTTCCCATGAACACCTCCCGTGAACACCCCACGAACACCTGTTGGCCGATTCGGAGCCGGGTCGTAGGCTCGGGCCCAGATGAGTCGGGTCTTTCCTGATCGCCATACCGAACCCGCCGGGCTGAACCCGCTGCCCGACGCCCCGGGAGCCACTCCCTGGGCCATATCGCCGCTGCCCGACGAGTCCGAGGGCCTGCCTCCGGCAATGCTGGCCCACGGGTGGGATCCGCGCCCCGTTCTCGAATCCCTCCGCGACGACGTGGTCATCGCCGTCGACTGGCCGGTCATCGTGGAAGCGGCCGAACTCACCCGACTCGGCCGCCATCTCGACCTGGTGGAACTGGACCGGAACTACCCCGCCCGCCGGGCGAACCGGTGGACCGAGGCGTCGTTCCGGGTGGGCCGCAGACAACTGGCCCGCCTGAGGGCCTGCCGCGACCTCCGGGTGGTCCAGCGCTACTTGGCGGCGGTGGACGACGGCCGCGCCCAAGGCTGGAACCCGATCGTCTTCGGGGTGGCCCTGGCGTCGTTCAACCTGCCCTACCGTCAGGGATTGCTGCACTACGCCGGCACCCTGCTCCGCGGACTGGCCGAACGAGGCCGACCCCGGGGCGTGTCGGAAGGCGCCTGGGAACACTGGATGACCTCGCTGGAAGCCCCCCTTCCGGAGGCCGTGCAGCGACTGCTTCCGCCGGCCACGCCGACTCCCGGAACCGTGGCCTTCGGGGAACGCTGAGCTCCCGGACCAGTCCTCCCGGAGGACCGGCGACGCCTCGATCGCCGAGGAATCCCCTTTCCCCCGGCGCCCGGTCGGGCTTTCCTCCGCTCCTCGTTATGCTTAAGGCCGGCATCGTCGGTTTGCCCAATGTGGGCAAGTCCACCCTCTTCAACGCAGTCACCCGCACTCGAAAGGCGCAGGCGGCGAACTACCCGTTCTGCACCATCGATCCCAATGTGGGCATCGTCACCGTGCCCGATGAGCGGCTGGGAGTGCTGCAGAAGATCGCCAAGACCAACGTGGTGATCCCGGCGGCCATCGAGTTCGTCGACATCGCCGGCTTGGTGAAGGGGGCCAGCGCCGGTGAAGGCTTGGGCAACAAGTTCTTGAGCCACATCCGCGAGGTCGACGCCATCGTGCAGGTGGTCCGGTGCTTCGAAGATGCCGACATCCACCACGTGGCCGGCACCGTGGATCCGGTGCGCGACATCGAGACCATCACCACCGAACTGGTGTTGGCCGACATGGAGTCGGTCAACAAGCGCCTCGACAAGGTGGCCAAGGACGCCAAGCGCGGCGACAAGGAAGCGCTGGCCGAGCAGGCCGTGCTCACCAAGCTCAAGCCGCACCTGGACGCCGGCAAACCTGCGCTGACCTGCGAATTGACCACCGAGGAGAAGGCCTTGTCGAAGAGCTTCTGGCTCATGACCGACAAGCCCACCCTCTTCGCCTGCAATGTGAAGGAGGGCGATCTGGCCACCGCCGACACCAACCCCTATGTGGTGAAGGTGCGGGAGTACGCCAAGAGCCACCTGAGCTGCGAGGCCACCGTGATCAGCGCCCAGATCGAGAGCGACCTGGTCGACCTGTCCGAAGACGAGGCCAAGGAATTCCTCTCCGCCCTCGGCGTGACCGAGTCGGGCGTGGGTTCCCTGATCCGGGCGACCTACCACCTGCTCGGACTGCGCACCTACTTCACGGCCGGCGAGAAGGAAGTCCGGGCTTGGACCATCCATGCCGGAGACACCGCGCCCAAGGCGGCTGGCGTGATCCACAGCGACTTCGAACGCGGCTTCATCAAGGCCGAGACCGTCGCCTACAAAGACCTGGTGGCCTGCGGCTCGGTCGCCGCCGCCCGCGACAAGGGTCTCTACCGGATGGAAGGCAAGGAATACGTCGTGGCCGACGGCGACGTGCTGGTCTTCAAGTTCAACGTCTAGTTCATGATCTGAACGGACCGAGGAGCGGTTTCAAAACCCGTTCCAAGACCGGTTCTTCGGCTGGCCTCTTCGACTGGCCAGTACGCACAACGGCCCGGGGCGAAGGGAGAGGCAGGACCTCCCCAACGCCACCGGGCCGTTTCGTCTGGGACCGATGTGGTGTGAACCGGTCTGATGGGACCCCTCAGGCGCCGACCACCTTGGAGAGCAGCGTGTTCATGCGTTGAAGCATGGCGCGCGGGTCTTCAAGCCGGCCCGAAGCCAGACGGGCCTGGTCGTTCAACTGCTCGGCCACCAGGCCGGCCAGGGCGGCATCGTTCTGACGCAACTGGTTGAGCTTCACGATGACCGGGTGCCGCGGGTTGATCTCCAGATCGGGGGCCGCCTCGTCGCCGGCCATGGCGTCACGTCCCATGGCCTTGAGCGTTCGGCGCATGCTGGCGGTCATGTACTTGTCGCTGTCGAGAGCCACCACCGGGCTGTCGACCAGACGCTTGGACGAACGCACCTCGTGGACCGCCTCGCCCAGGGTCAATTTCAACCAACCCGCCAGCGAGGTGGCGTCGTCATCCGTGAGAGCGCCGTCCTTCGAGGCGTTCTCGACATCGAGTTCAGCCTTTTCGGCGGCCATGATGGTCTTGGACTCGAACTCGCGCAGACGATCCATCACGAACTCGTCGATCGGATCGTCCACAAACAGCACTTCGAACTTGCGGGCCCGGAACACCTCAAAATAGGGGCTCGCCTCGGCGGCGGCCCGGTCCTTGGCCAAGAGGTAATAAATGTCCTTCTGGCCTTCGGGCATGCGCTTCACATAGTCGGCCAGCGAGGTCTTCTTGCCCGCCTCGGTCGCCGAGGACTCGTAGCGCACGAGCTTGGCCAACGCCGCCTGATTCTCCCAGTCGCTGAGCACGCCTTCTTTGAGAAACCGATGATACTCGGCGTAGAACCCGTCGTAGGCGGCGGCATCCTTTTCAGCTTCTTCGGCCAAATGCTTGAGGAAGCGATTGGTCAGCGCCTTGCTCAGCTTGCGCATGAGGTCGGAGTCCTGCATCCGCTCGCGAGAGACATTGAGCGGCAGGTCCTCGCTGTCGACCACGCCGCGCACGAACCGCAACCACTCCGGCAGCAAGCCCTTCGGCTTGGACTCGATGAGCACCTTGCGACAGTAGAGATGAACCTCCGACTCCTGCCGCACCATGCCGGGCATCTCCAGGCTGCGCGACGGCACGAAGAGCAGCGCCTGGATGGCGATGGGCGCATCGGCCGTGAAATGCAGGCGGTACTTGGGCGCCTCGTTGTCGTGGGCCAGGTACTCGTAGAACTCCTTGTATTCCTCTTCCTTCACCTCGCTCTTCGAACGGGCCCAGATGGCCTGGACCGTGTTGACCCGCTTGCCGTCCAACTCGAGCGGGAAGGCCACGAAATTGGAGTAGCGCTTGACGATGCGCTCCAGGTTGCCGGCTTGCGCAAACTCCTGGGCGTCGTCCTTCAGGCTGAGGGTGATGCGGGTGCCCGGGGTGGCATCCGGAGCCGACTCGAGCGTGTAGCCATTGCCGCCCTCGCTGGTCCACTTCCAGCCCTCGGAGCCGGCCGCCTGGGATCGGGTCACCACCGTCACTTGCTTGGCGACCATGAAGGCGGAATAGAAGCCCACACCGAACTGGCCGATGAGCCGCGTGTCGGGCTTCTGCTGCTCGGCCAGCGCCTTGAGGAAGGCCTTGGTGCCCGAGTGCGCGATGGTGCCCAGGTTCTGGACCAGCTCATCGCGGGTCATGCCGATGCCGGTGTCGGCGATGGTCAGCGTGGACTCCTTTTCATCGGCCGTGATGGCGATGGCGGGGCCGCTGTCTCCCGCGGGGGACTGCCCGCTGGCCTGGAGGAAGCGGAGTTTCTCGCAGGCATCGGCCGCGTTGGAGACCAACTCGCGCACGAAGACCTCGCGGTCGGTGTACAGGGAGTGGATGACGATGCTCAGCAACTGCTGGATCTCGGCTTGGAATGAATGCTGTTCCGTTTGACTCATGGTGTTTTGCAAAGACGGGCGCTTCGAAAGGACGGGATCCGAGGAACGCCAAGTCCCCCGAGACCCACCGGTCATCCCGGCGCGAACGCCATTTCTACTCGCTCAAACGGAGTCCCTGTCAAGGGAGGGTCACCCGAGGGCGGATCCACGATCCGGGTCCGCCCCCTGGTCCGGAGTGCCTCACGAAGCCGGGCCGATGCGGTCGCCCGAGCCGGCCCGACGTCCGTTGAGCAGCACCCCCAGCCAGGTGTTCCGGACGAGCAGGTGATAGGAACCGAGCAGGACGCCCAGCAGGAAGACCGTGAGCAGGCCCCATTTCAGCAGCGGATGCAGATCCCAGGGACGCATCCAACCCTGGAAGAGCGCGACCAGCGGATGGTGGGCGATGTAGAGCCAGTAGGCCGAGTCGGCAAGATAACGGATGGAGGGATTCTCACGATCGAGATACCGACGGAAAAGACCCAGGCAGCCGAAACACATCAGCCAGGCGAAGAGCACCTGGGCCAGCCCAGCCCCGAGCGGGTGGGTCTTCATCATCGCCAGTCCGGCCGGGAAGAGCAGTAAACTGGCCACCCCCACGAGGACCCACGGATGTCGGCCGAGCCGTCCATCGGCATCCCGGCTTTCGAAATAGAGCGTCCCCGCCGCGAAGAAGATGCCGTAATAGAGCAGCACATGGGGCTGCGGAAGGAGTCCCACCGAGGTGTCAGGTCCGAAGTCCCCCATCCAGAGCTGCGGAACCAGGGTGGCCGGCACGAGCACGAGCGGCCACTTCCAGGTCAGCAGCCAGGCCCCCGACGGCGCGGGAATGCCCAACCGGCTCCCCACCGTGACCGCGATGCCGAAGCCGGCCACCAGCCAGCACAGGAATCCCAGGAACCACAGGTGGTCGAAGGTCGAGGTCTGCACCAGGTGCCACCGTCCCAAAGGATCCCCGCCGAGCAGTCGGCCACGGCCCGGGACGAGGAACCGGTCCGAGGCCAGGAACTCCCGGTAGGCCTGACGGCTCAGTGACAGAAGGTCGCCCGACTCGTCGGCCCCGGCACCCGCCCGACGCAGCAGCTCACGGCACCGGGTGCGTCGGTCCTGGAATTCCTCCTGGGTTCCCCGCACCGGAAGGCGCAGGAAGCCCGCGATGGCCTTCACCTCCGGCCAGGTGCCCTGCGAGGCCTTGAGGGGCGTGCCCCCCTCGAGGTCCCGGACCCGGACATCGGCTCCCCGCTCGATGAGCAGGCCCATGACCTCGGGATGCGCGAAGAAGGCCGCGGAGTGGAGGGCCCGGTGACCGCCCCGGCTCGATCGGTCCACATCGGCCCCGTGGTCGAGCAGCAGCCGGACGGCCTCGGCGCTGCCGTAGTGCGAAGCCCAGTTGAGGGCCGGATCGTGGAACTCCGGGTCGGTCTGGTTGGGATCGGCTCCGGAATCCAGCAGACGCTGCAGTGTCGTCAGGTCACCCGAACGGATCGCCTCCACCACCTCGGAACGGACTCCCGGGACCGCGAACCGCGCGGCATCCTGGGCGGCCGCCCGCTGCCGCGCCCAACCCACCAGGACATCCTGAAGGGGCAGCACCGTCAGCACGCCCAAGATGAGCGGCAGGAACACCCTCAAGAAACGCTGCCGGAGCAGCGCCGCGAGTCCTCGTCCGCGCCACAGCATCGCCGTGAAATACCCGCTCACGAAGATGAAGAGCGGCATGCGGAACCCATGGACCCATGAGACGAAGATCAGAAGGCGCTCATCGCGCCGCGCATCGCTCACCATCCATCCGTCGGTCGCATAGGGCAGCGAGGCGTGGAGCAACACCCCCAGGATCATCGCGAAGGCCCGCAGCGCGTCGAGGTCATGCCGGCGGGCCGATGGGGTGGACTGGCCGGAAACCATGGAAACTCACCAGACCCGCGCCCAGATCACCTTCAGGTAGCGGCTTTCGGGACAGTTGGACATCACCGGGTGGTCCTCGCCGGGTCCCGTGCGATCGAGGATCTGGAGCCGGCGCCGGGTGCGCACAGCCATGCGGACCACGATGTCCTCGAACTCCTCGGCCGAGATCATACCCGAGCAGGAACAGGTGACCAACAGCCCTCCCGGACGGGTGATCACCATGCCCAACCCGTTGAGATCCTCGTAGCGCTGGCGGCCCTCGGCGGCGTCTTCGTCGTCCCTGCTGTGGATGAGCTTGGGCGGATCGAGGATGACCACATCCCACTGCTCACCATTGTCGCGCATCTGGCGGGCGTAGCTGAACGCATCACAGTCGACCCAGCTCACGCGGACCTGATTGAGGTTGGCATTGCGCTTCGACATCGCCACGGCCGCCTCGTCGAGATCCACGCCCGTGGCCTCGGCCGCCCCACCGAGCAGCATCGCCGAAATGGAGAACCCGCCCGAGTAGCAGCACAAATCCAACACCCGCTTGCCCCGGGTGTAGCGGGAGAGCTTCAGGCGATTGTCACGCTGGTCGCAGAAGAACCCGGTCTTGTGGCCTTCCTTGAAGTCCACCTCGTAGCGGATGCCGTGCTCCCGGATCTTCACCGCGCGCACCGCGTCCGACTTCACCGTGGTGGGCGAGATGCCTTCGTTGCGGGCCACCGTGTCATCCACCTCGAAGACCACGCGCTGAGTGCCCAGACGCGCGTGCATCCGGGCAATCCAGGCGGCGAGGCGCTGGGCGATGCCCAGACTGTGGACCTGGATGCTCAGCACATCGGCGAACTTGTCCACCACCAGGCCGCTCAGACCATCGGCATCGGAGTGCACCACCCGGAAGGCGTCGGTCACCTCCGGCAGGCGCAAAAAGTCGATGCGGTGATCCATGGCCCGGTCGAGCAGCTCGACCAATGCCGACTCCTCGACGAACGACTCTCCCCAATGGAAAAGCCGCAGGGGCACCTTCGAGCGCGGGTTCCACAAGCCGTTGCCGCAGAGCGAGCCCGACTTGTCGTACACGTTCACCCAATCGCCCGGCTTCGAACCGGCGGACGCATCGCGGATCATCGCCGGATACACCACCGGTTGTTGGCTCGGGTACTTCAACCAGACCCAGGGAGTCTGCCAGCGCGACGTATCGACCTGCGGCATGGCCGGTGCGGACGGACCCGGGCGCGGGCTGGAACGCGGGCCGAAGCCCGGGCCGGAAGGAGAAGAACCCTCGTATGGTCTCCGGGGCCGGAACGGGGGACGATCAAAAGACGCCATGGGACACGGTTGATACGGCCAAAACGCCCCCGAGCCAAGCCCCGTCCCCAAACACTCCCTACTGCATGCCGCCAAGACTCAACTGCCAACACTCAACCGTCACCCACCTCAGCCGCGGGACCGGGCCGGAGCAAGCACTGGAAGCGATTCCCCCTCTCCCCCGGCGCCTCAGCGCCAAAGCCCCTCCTTCCCCGAGCTTACCTGCGCGCGCAGGTCGGGTCCCGCGGCTCCACCC
>VFQT010000636.1_pt1 | contig 49591 bp, 45 predicted proteins | sample 3512381 | NCBI WGS metagenome assembly VFQT01 (sample SAMN10412376, study PRJNA504923) | tailings metagenome | isolation source: Relicate 2 Philex TSF3 active mining site | place: Philippines: Tuba, Benguet | collected 2017-08-29 | reverse complement strand
CTCAGAGCTATCCCGCTCATCATTGTCCCGTTTATCATCTATTTCGTGGTCATATTGATCGGGGGCAGCGGGACTGCCGACGAGATCCTGAACAAGCAGCTCTTCAAACTCCACATGGTGAGCGGTGCCGACTGGGTGTTCCGGACCAGCGACCTCATCACGATCTTCACCATGATCGCGCTGTTCGCCGAACTCATCAAATCGACCTACACGTCCAGCTCGCAGATGATCGATCACGGCTTGTCGATGCTGGTCTTCATCTTGTGCCTGGTCTGCTTTCTGCTCGTGCCGAAAGCGACCAGCTCGGTCTTTTTCCTCATCATGATCGCCGCTCTGGTCGACGTGGTGGCGGGTGCGCTGATCGGTATCCGCACCGCCCGTCGCGACCTCAATATCGGTGGTGACGCTTAAGCTCTCACCCGACCGGATCGAACGGGACTTTGCGGGGCCGCAACGCGGCCCCTTTTGCGTTCGCACGTCACTGTCCGTGGACAAGCACGGCACCTTGCGCGGCAGCCGGCGATCGGCGGCTCAATCTCGTTTCCAGGTTGTTAAGGACTTCTCGGTAACTTCCACAATAGAGAAAAATTGCTATCGGTTTGGGGCGGGGATCCCGACCGAGCGGCTGGGACCTCTCGGGTGGTGTGGGTGTGAGACCTTTCGACGATATCTCGGAGCAGGCAGCGACGACGCCTGCAGACCTGCAGTCGGCCGGTGATACGCTCGCTGTGCCCTCCTTCGCAGATGAGGCCGCACCCCAGACGGACGACAGCATTCCCGTGGAGAATTGCGCTTTAGACCTCGTCGGCATCCTCTCCGCCGTGCAGGAGACGGCCTACGTCTGGGACATCGCAACGGACCGCATGGACTGGGAGAGCAACGCGCTCGAGGTTCTCGGCGCGGATGTCGATAGCCTGTCGCTCGGATCGAGCTACCAGTTCCTGATCGCCCCCGAGCACATCGAACGGCGCCGCCGCGCGCTCCTCGACACGGCTGCCTCTGAGGGCGCAAGCGCCAACGGCGGACACTATCGCGTCCAATATCGCTTCATGCCGGGCGGTCGCCGCACTCAATCCTCGCTCTGGCTCGAGGATCACGGCCGCTGCTGGTACGACGACAACGGCCAGCCGATTCGCGCGCGCGGCGTCATCCGTGTCATCAACGAGCGCTACCAGGAGGAGCAGCGGCTCCTCTACCGCTCGGATCACGACGAACTGACCGGCCAGCTGAACCGCATCCGCCTCACCGAGGCGCTCGGTGCTGTCGTGACGCGCACCGAACGTTCCAAGCAGCAGGCCGCATTCCTGATCGTCCGGATCAATAATCTGTCGATGATCAACGAGACGTTCGGCTTCGATGTCGGCGACGAGGTGATCGCCACGTGCGCCCGGATCATCCGCTCCCGTCTTCGTGGCGGCGACACGATCGGCCGCTATTCCTCGAACAAGTTCGGCATCATCCTGAACGATTGCGGCCTGGCATCGATGCGCATCGCCGCAGAACGCTTCATGAAGGCCGTGCGCGACGCAACGATCTCGACGTCCGCCTGCCCGCTGTCCGCGACGATCTCGATCGGCGGCGTCCTGCTGCCCGATCACGCGACGACGGCCCATCAAGCACTCAGCCACGCGCTGCAGGCTCTCGATGGCGCGCGCCAGCGGCGCGGCGACAGCTTCGTCGTCTATGAACCGAGCGCAGCCAAGGAATCGACCCGACTGCGCAATATCACGGTCGCAGACGAGGTCGTGACCGCACTCGAAGAGAACCGCATGCGGTTGGCGCTTCAGCCGATGATGCGCAGCGGCAGCCGCGATCCCGCCCTTTACGAATGCCTGCTGCGCATGGAGCGCTCGGACGGCGAACTCATATCTGCCGGCACCTTCATCGAGGTGGCCGAACAATTGGGACTGTCCCGCCTGATCGACCGGCGGACGCTGGAACTGGGTATCGAGATCCTGAAGAGGCATCCCACGATCCGCCTGTCGGTGAACGTATCGGGACACACCAGCAGCGATCACGAATGGCTCGTCACCCTGCACCGTCTGACGGGTGGACGACGTGCTCTCACCGAACGGCTGACCATCGAGATCACGGAGACCGCCGCGATCCACGATCTCGACCTGACCATGAATTTCGTCGACACGTTGAAGGAACTCGGTTGCCAAGTCGCCATCGACGACTTCGGCGCCGGCTACACGTCCTTCAAGAACTTGAAACTGCTCAACGTCGACATGGTCAAGATCGACGGTTCGTTCGTGAAGAATCTCGCCGACGAACCGACGAACCGCGTCTTCATCAAGTCGCTGGTCGAAATCGCCGAAGCCTTCGATATGGAAACCGTGGCCGAGTGGGTCGCGGACGAGGAAACGGCGCGGATCATCGAGGATGCCGGCATCACCTACATGCAGGGCTTCCTGTTCGGCCGTCCGATAGACCCGGCCGAGCTGCCAGAGACGTCCCTCGAAGACACGAATGGTATCACAGCCCGCTCGCACGGCTGATCTCCATCCTCCGACAGACCGGCTAGACCGGCCTCGCGCGAGGCCGGTCTCTGGCGCGATCAGTTCGCTCCCTCGAGCAGACGCCGGGCGATGATGTGTGCCTGGATCTCGCCAGCCCCTTCGAAGATGTTGAGAATGCGGGCGTCGGCGAGAATGCGCGACACCGGATACTCGAGCGCGAACCCGTTGCCCCCGTGGACCTGCAACGCATTGTCTGCGTTGGCCCAGGCGATGCGCGCGGCAAGCAGCTTCGCCATCCCAGCTTCCAGATCGCACCGCCGCCCCTGATCTTTCTCGCGGGCGGCGTAATACGTGATCTGGCGTGCGACCATCGTCTCGACGGCCATCGCCACGATCTTGTTGGCGACGCGCGGGAAGCTGTAGATCGCCTTGCCGAACTGCTTGCGGTCGAGCGCATACTGCAATGCCGAGTCGAGCGCGGACTGTGCGACACCCACCGCGCGTGCCGCCGTCTGGATGCGTGCCGATTCGAACGTCGCCATGAGCTGCTTGAAGCCCTGGCCTTCGGCCCCTCCCAACAGCTGGCTCGTCGGCACCTCGAAGCCGTCGAAGGAGATGTCGAACTCCTTCATGCCGCGATATCCCAGAACTTCGATCTCGCCACCCGACATGCCCTCGGCGGGAAACGGATTGGCATCGTCGCCTCGCGGCTTTTCCGCAAGAAGCATCGACAGGCCTTTATAGCCCGGCTGGGCCGTATTGGTCCGCACGAGCAGCGTCATCATGTCGGCCCGCGCAGCATGTGTGATCCACGTCTTCTGGCCATAGACACGGTAGACGTCGCCGTGCTTCTCCGCACGCGTCGTCAACGAAGCGAGGTCGGAGCCGGTGTTGGGCTCCGTGAAGACGGCGGTGGGAAGAATTTCGCCCGAGGCGATACGCGCCAGATATTTCTCTTTCTGTTCGGGCGTACCGTTGTGCAGGATCAGCTCGCCGGCGATCTCCGAACGGGTGCCCAGCGAGCCCACGCCGATGTAGCCGCGCGACAGCTCCTCCGACACCACGCACATCGCTTCCTTCCCGAGCCCGAGGCCGCCGTAGGCCTCCGGGATGGTCAAACCAAATACCCCCATCTCGCTCATCTGCCTGATCACATCGAGAGGGATGTATTCGTTCCGGCTGTGCCAGCGATGGGCATGTGGCACCACCTGCTCGACCGCGAAACGCCGCATCTGCTCGCGCATGGCGGCGTGCGTCTCGTCGAGGCCCGTGTCGCCGAACGTCGTGTCGGCGGCGCTCGCCGCGATCAGCTCGGCGAGGCGTGCTTTACGTGCATCGTCGTTGCCGCTCTCGATCAGCTCACCCGCCGCGCCCGAAACTAGGCGCATGGCCTCCGCCGAGGGGACGCCCAGCTGATTGAGCCGCACGAACTCGCCCTGGCTCATCGGAATGCCGCCAGCGATCTGCGCGAGATACTCGGCATATGCCGCATCGAGAAGCAGATGCTCTGCCTCCCCCATGCGACCCTCGGCCGTGATCGCGCGTGCCCAGCTCAGCATCTGACGCAGCGCCTCGACGTACGTCGCAAGCCACGCCAGACCATGCAGCGCGTGCTGGCTCGCGTCCGGCGATCCGGCCGCCGCGCTCTTCGCGCGCACGCCGCTCCGCGCCAGCGCCAGAACGCGTTCCGCTTCTGCCAGCGCCCGTGCGTGCACGTCGAGATCGAACGGCTTGATCGTCATGGGGCCTCCGTCTGAATTATGCTGTCGCTCACGGGCGCCAGCCTGTCACTTGGATTGAGTTCTCGTGGCGGTCGCGCCATTGCCCACCCGGATGCATCCGGGCCGGGCAGTCGCGGGCCGTGGACCTGAAGTCCCTGTGCGGGACGGCCCGACGGCGCGCGAACTCTAGCGGCGTTCGCGCTGATCGCAAGCCCGGCCGCATGGCTCAGGTCGCCGCACACGGTCGTTGACCGAAACGCACCCGGTCGATCCGCACATATCGCTTTGCCTAGCCCGCCGACGGTTTGCGCGCGCTCTCCCGGGACGGGGCCGTCGGATCCATGGGGCCGCTCACGATTTCTACGCTCGCCTCTTCCACCCAATGCAGCGAAACGAGACCGTCGGGATCCTCGTCTGTAGGACGCCGCGCCCCCGATGACGCTGCAGGGATCGCCGGCGTGGATGCGTCACCGGCTTGCGCGACGGGGGAACTCACCGGTTCGACCGCACGCGGCAGAACGACGATCTCGACCTCGGCCTCCTCGTCGAAATCCTCGTCCTGCCCGAATGGCGTCAGATCGTTGGCGACGACGAGCGCGGGGGACATCAAAGGCTGCAACTCGGCATCCTTCCGGTCTCGAAGCGCGCCTGCTGGCTCTGCCGGCACGACCGGATCCCGCTCCCTGGCGACGATCCCGGATGCCGCGGTTGCCGCTTCGCGCTCCATCAACCGTGCCAGTCTGCTTTCCAGATCCAGAACCCGCGCGGTTACATCGCCGTCGAGCCTGTCTCCGGACGCATCGTCCGGTGGCTCGGTTCGAGGAATGCCCGGCGCAGACGACACGGCGTCTGGTCCTGGTCGAGATGGGTCCGTCGTCGCACCTGCCCGTGCGGCGATGCTGCCAGCGCCCTTCTCGTTCCCCTCGAAAGGACGCTGCCGGGACGAACCGGTGCCAACCGAGTCGACTGCCGGCGCGCCGATCTCGGGAGCGGGAATCGAACGGTCGCCCCAGACGGCTGCGGCCAGACTGCTGGCCGAAGGCCATGCGCTGTCCCTCTGTTCGGCTTCGGCCACAGGCTTCAACGTGCGGATCCGTTCCAGAACGGAGCGGCTCGCCGTTTCCGAGCGCTCAGAGGTTTCCGCCGCCGCTGGCACCGCAGATTGCCCTGCGTCCCCGTCGCAGCCCACGATGGCACGCCCCGCACGCACCTTCACGCGCAGCCGCGGCGCGGGATGCAGCTCGGGAAGATTGTCGCCCGCCGAAGATCCCGTGCGCGCAACCGTCCCCTCTTCGGCGACAACGGGGGCAGCTTCGCCGCCCAGCAATTGCTCGATCGCCTCCTCGATCCGCCGATAGGCCCTCCAGGCCCGGCTCTCGGACTCCAGTTGACGCAGCAGCCGGCCGCGAAACAGCACGCCATCCACAGATTGAAGCGGCTGCCCGGAACTCTCCCTTTCGTCCAGCTGCCGCAGTGCCCGCCACGCCTCAACGCGCTCGAGCGTCAGCTCGAGCGAGCCCAGCACCATCCGCAGCGCTGCAATCTCATGATGAACCCGGTTTTGTCGCTCGTCCGATGCCATCTCCGGTTCCTCGGCGCATCACCGATCTGGCTTCCATGAGCTCGCCCCCGCTCGGGCAGAGATCACCCATGGTTTGTCGGCTGTTTCGGCGCCGCCTCGCGCTTGAGCCGGCGTGGCCCTCTCCTCCGCGTTTTCTCTATACTAGCACAGCGGCGACTGCATAACATTCACACCGAACGGGGCCGGTGGAGGAACGCGATGAAGCGTGTCGAGGACGAACGTTTGCTGACGGGGCGCGGCCGTTTCACCGACGATCTGCAGGTTCAGGACGCACTGTGGGGCGCCTTCGCACGCTCCCCCCACGCGCATGCCGAGATCACCGGCATCGACACCGCCTCCGCGATGGCCGTGCCGGGGGCGCGTCTGATCCTCGACGGTGCGGCACTCGTCGCCGCGGGCCACAAGCCCATTCCCGTCGCCCAGCGACTCACGGATGCCGAAGGCCAACCGCCCCGCGCCACGCCCTGGCGCGCGCTCGCGCACGGCCGTGTCCGCCATGTCGGCGAATGCGTGGCACTCTGTATCGCCGACACGCGCGAAGCCGCGCAGGACATGGCCGAAGCGCTCGCCATCTCATATCGCGCATTGCCCGGCGTGACCGACGTCGAGCAAGCTCTGGAAGCCGCCGCACCTCAGCTATGGCCGTCCGCTCCGGGCAATATCGGCTTCACGTGGAGCCTGGGAAACGCCGACGCGGTTGCAGACGGCATGGCAAGGGCCAGCCACATCGTCTCGGCCGAGCGTGTCAGTCAGCGCGTCGTCGTCTGTCCCATGGAACCGCGCGCCGCCATCGCCACTTATGACCGGGTTGCCGGCACCTATCACTTGCATGCCGGCAATCAGGGCATGACGAACCTCCGCGACCAGCTCGCCCACGTCCTGGGTGTCGCCAACGAGAGCATCACTGTCACGTCCTTCGACGTCGGCGGCGGCTTCGGCATCAAGAACGGCATCTATCCCGAGTACGCAGCGCTCCTCACGGCCGCCCGCCAAACGGGACGCCCCGTCCGCTGGACCGGCAGCCGCACCGAGGCCTTCGCATCGGACGCGCAAGCGCGCGACAGCGTCATGCGCGGGCGCCTCGCTCTCGATGCCGAGGGCCGCATCCTCGCGCTCGAAATCCGCGCCACGGCGGCGCTCGGCGCCTATACGCATCCGGTGGGCTACTTCATCGCCTGCGCCAACTTCTCACGCTGCCTGCCCGGTCCCTATCGGATCCCGGCGGTGCATGCCCACGTCACGTGCGCGATGACCAACACGGTTCCCACCGCACCCTATCGCGGTGCCGGCCGCCCCGAGGCGGCCTACATCATGGAGAGCCTGATCGAGACGGCGGCACGACAACTGGGCATCGACACTGTCGAGATCCGCCGCCGCAACATGCTGGGCGCCGAGGAAATCCCCCACGTCACCGCGGTCGGGATGCGCTATTGCTCGGGCGATTTCCCGGCCCTACTCGACAGCGCGCTGAAGGCCGCCGACTGGACGGGCGTCCCCGCCCGCAAGCGCGAGGCGCAGCAGCGGGGCCGATACCGGGGTATCGGCCTCGGCATGTTCGTCGAAATCTCGGGAGGTGTCCCCATGGAGCGTGCAAAGCTCAGCCTCGAGGGCGACGGCCACATCCGCCTGCGGACGGCCATTGGGGCCACTGGCCAGGGCCACGAGACCACCTTTGCGCTTTTGGCCTCCGAACAGCTCGGAATTCCCCCCGAGCCTATTCTGGTCGCAGCGGGCGACAGCCGCGGCTTCGTCGACGGCGGCACCGCATCCGCCTCGCGCTCGACACAGATGGCTGGCCTCGCCATCCGCGCGACGTCACTACAGCTCATCGAGAAGGCAAAGGACCGCGCGGGGGAAATCCTGGGCACCACGCCCGACGCATTGAGGTTCGAATTCGGACGCTTCGTCGAACCGGGCACCAATCGCGCCATCGGCCTCACCGAGATCGTCCGTCCCGGCGATCCGCCGATCCTGGCGGAAGCCCGCATCGAAGCCGAGCCGACCTTCCCGAGCGGCTGCCATGTCGCCGAAGTCGAGATCGACCCCGACACGGGCGCAGTGGCGCTCGTCGCCTATACGGCGATCGACGACTGTGGACGCGTCATCGCCCACGAATTCGCGGAAGGGCAAGTGCATGGCGCGCTGGCGCAGGGCATCGGTCAGGCCCTGATGGAGCACGGCGTCTACGACAAGGACAGCGGGCAGCTTCTGGCCGGATCGTTCATGGATTATGCGCTGCCGCGCGCGCGCGACCTGCCGCGCTTCACCTCGATCCTGCAGCCGTCGCCGGCCACGTCGAACCCGCTTGGGATCAAGGGGGTGGGCGAGAGCGGCACCGTCGGCGCGCTCCCGTCCATCGCCAATGCCATTGCCGACGCCTTGGCGCCCCTCGGCATCGCACACGTACCGCTGCCCGCGACGGCACCCCGCGTCTGGCGTGCCATCCGCGATGCCGGCCGGGGCTGAGTCGATATCAGCCCTTCACGACGCCGAGCGCCGTCTGCACACGGTGGGCGATGATGGCGCCATCCTTCTCGGGCAGGCTCCAGGGATCTTCGGTGATGGCGATCTTCGCGACCGCGAAAAGCGGCCCCTTCCTCTTGAAAAGAAATTCCGCGAGCTCGCCAACCTTGCCATGCTCCGTGACGAGCATCGTCTCGTTGATACCGAAGCCACGCGCGATCGCACACAGGTCCGCGCGCCCCGAGGATAGACCACGCTGCTGGCCCGTTTCGGAGAAGTGCTCGTTGTCGAGTACGAGGATCGCGAGGTTTTCAGGCGCTTGATCGGCCACCACACCCAGCGAGCCGATGCCCATCATCATCTCGCCATCGCCCGTCATTGCCAGCACGCGCCGGGAGGGCTGGGCAAGCGCGAGGCCGAGCGCGGTCGCCACCGAGAGCCCCATACCGCCCCAAGAGTAAAGGTTCTCCGCCACGTCCCCGGCAGCAAAAGAATCCCAGGTCGGGCTGCCGAGCCCGGTCGCCACGATGGCGTCGCCACGATGCTTGAAGAGATCTGCGACGAACGAGCGCCGGTCGATCTTGTTGGACGTCGCCGTCCGCTTTTCTGATGCCTTGCTCATGTTCGTCACTTCTGTCCAAAACCCTTGGCGCCGATCACACGCTGGCTGACGAGAACGGCAGCCGAGAGCTTGCCGTTGAACGCCATGTCGGCGGCGGCCGCGAAGGTCTCGCCCACCTCTTCGGCCTTGTCGACAGGGAAGCATTTGACGCCGACGGCCTCCAGCGTCGGGCGTACGGCGCCACCCATGGCGTTCTGCCAGGGATTGAACTCGCCCCACTGGCCGCGCATCGTCACCAGCATGAGGCATGGCGCCTTGTAGGAGCCGGGAAGGCCCAGCGCATTGATGCAATTACCGACACCGGACGATTGCATGGCCATCATGGCACGGTTGCCGCCGATCCACTGACCGGTGACCACGCCCATGCCTTCTTCCTCCGTCGATAGCGTCACGAGCCGCATTTCCGGATCCCCGCCCACCATCTTGAGCAGGCGCGTCAGGCCGCCGTCCGGGATCGTGCAGACGGTCTTGATGTTGCGTGACTTCATCTCGCGGAAGACGTCGTCCGACCAATGATTGGATTTCGCGTTTGGCATAGCTCCCCCTGGCGCATGGCGCTGCCATGCCCCGACGACACGATGACATTCGATGCAGACTTCTCGCGCGCGCCTACGCCGGGGTCAAGAGACCGCCAGCGCCGCCGGCACTCCGCCACGCGCCCAGTTCATGCGTCAGTTCTTGAAGAGCATATCGAAGAGGGTCTTCGGCTGAGCAGGCCGCGGGGAGGGGGCGCTCGTCCGCCGGCTTCCGGCACTCGGGTTGCTGCCGCTCTGTTGTGCCCAGGGAGCCCAGGAGGGCACAGCCCCCGGGGTATCGGCCTCGCGCGCCACTGGCCGCCGCACCGGTTGCTGCGCCATCACATTGCGCCGGGCGGCCAGTGGATATTCCTCCACGTAGCCGTCCAGATCCGTCACGGTCAACCGGTCTCCCGTCCATTCCCACTTCGCTTCTTCGTTCCCATGGCGCACCACCTCCACGGTGACGAGGTTACGCCCGGGTATATCGATGACCGCGGCATACTCGGCGTCGAGCGGACCTTGCGGTCCCGCAACCTGTCCCGCCACGAACCGCAGGACACCGATCCCGGAAACGGGCTCCGACTTGATCTCCCAGCCGATGATGCGCGGGGGCGCGTCTCCCATGATCTCCAGGGGAACCGCCAGCTTGGGAAACTCCCGGTTTGTGGCGGTATACCGCCCGTTCTCCAGGCTCACGCGCCAGCCTTCGAAGGCGAGATCGGGCACATCGACCGCATCGACCCGGCCGCTCGTCAAGCGTTCCAGGGCCGTCGCCGCATCGCGCAACCAAGGTCGTTCGCGCACGGCCCTCGCCAAGCTCGCGATGCTCTTGACATCCTCCGGCGCGATATCGCCCAGTTCCGCACGCGCCCAGATCACCTCGGGCAACTCCGGGTCGAGCTTCTTGGCGCGCTCCAGATCCTTGCCGGCGTTCTCTCCCTGATTCATCCACTTGTAGACGATGGAGCGGTAAGCGTGCGCCAACGCCGAGCGCTCGTCGATCTCGATGGCCCGGGCCAAATCGTTGAGCGCGTCGTCGTAGGCTTCCGACTTGGCGTTCGCCAGCGCCAGGGCTTCCAAGGCGGCAACCCAGCGCGGATTGATTTCAGCGGCTCGCGCGAAGTCCTTCTTGGCGGCCGGCACGTCGCGCTGCCCGAGATAAGCGTAGCCGCGTTTCAGGAAGACTTCCGGATTGTTCTGCTCGAAGGCGACGGCACGCGACAGATCTTCCACCGCCTCGTCGAAACGCATGAGCGCGATCTTCGCGTCCGCCCGTGCGCGATAGCCAGCCGAAAAGCTCGTATCGCTCGCCACGGCGCGGCTGAAATCGCGCACGGCCGCGTATGGCCGATTGAGCGACGCTTTGAGCAGGCCCCGGCCCAGCAGCGACGCGGCAGCCTTGGGACTGAGCCGGATCGCCTGCGAATAGTCGCGCATCGCGCCGTCGACATCACCTAGCCGCACGTAGGCGCTGGCCCGATTGGCATAAGCCGATGCATACCCCGGTGCGAGGATCAGTGCCCGGTCGAAGTCTTTGGCGGCTTCCTGCGCGAACCCCATCGTCAAAAGGACGTTGCCGCGATTGTTGTAGGCCTGCGCCATTTCGGGGGCCAACTGCACGGCCTTGTTGAAATCCTCGACGGCCGCCCTGCCTTGGTTGAGCCGCGCATAGGCGACGCCGCGATCGTTCAGGATCGTCGCACGCCGATTATTGGAAAGGGAGGAATCGGCAAGCGCTTCTGTAAAGAGTTGTACGGCTCGCTCGACCTGGTTGCGATGCAGAGCGGTCCCGGCCTCGGCCGCCCTCTGTTCGGCGGCGCTGGCGGCAGCCCGCCCCGGATCTGGACAGCCCAAAGCAACCGCCATCGCGAGGCAGGTCGCCAGCATGCGGGCATGTAAGCCGGCGGCAGCCATCGTCGGAGGAACCCCTCCCTGCTTCCCAGATCCGTGCGGGACGATTCGCGCACGGGCGCAATTTCCCTAGCACATCCAGTGGATTTGAACGAGGTTGGGTGTCGAATTCATGGCGCAGTCAGCGCCCGCTGCGCGTGGGCGGCTCAGGCCGCCCCCATCTCCGTCGCACGGTAGCGGCGGGCCAGCTTGTCGAGCACGCCGTTGACGACGCGCGGCTCGTCGGCGTCGAAGAACGCACGCGCCACATTGACGTACTCGTTGATCACCACGCGAACAGGCACGTCGGTTCGCTCGATCAATTCGAACGTTGCCGCGCGAAGGATCGCCCTCAAAATCGAGTCGATGCGAGTCAGACGCCAGCCTTCCGCGAGTTGCCGGTCGATCACCGGGTCGATCTCGCGCTGGCGCCGCACCACGCCCTTGACGATGCCCGAAAAGAAGTCCCGATCCGCATCTTGCAGCGTGGCGTCCTCGGCCTCATCGCCGAAACGCAGAGAAATGAACTCCCCGATGACGGCATTGAGGTCCGTCTGCGCGATGTCCATCTGGTAGAGCGCCTGCACGGCGGCAAGACGGGCCGCCGGCCGCGGGGCCAGCGGCTTGGAACTGTCCGGGCTGTCGCTCATTCCCCACTCCCGCCGAAGCGACGGCGCAATTCGATGAGGCGAAGTACGGCACGCGCCGCATCCCCGCCCTTACCGGCCCGGCCACCATTGGCCCGTTCCCAGGCCTGCTCCTTGGTGTCGACCGTCAGGATCGCATTGCCGACGGGCACGCCGAGCGTCACCGCCACGTCCATCAGCCAATGGTTGGCATTGTTGCAGACCACCTCGAAATGGAAGGTTTCACCACGGATCACGCAGCCGATGGCGATGACTCCGTCGAAGCCGCGACCGTCCTCCGAATACTCGAAGAGATCCGCTTCCGCCGCAGCCGTCACCACCTGCGGGATTTCCAGCGCGCCGGGAACGCCCACGCGCTCGAAGGTACAGCCGCGCGCTTCCAGTTCCTCGATGGCCCCCGCAGCCATCGCATCCGCGATGTCCTCGTGAAAACGGCCCTCGACGATAAGAATGCGCGCGTCGATGCGGTCGCTCTCGGGGCCACCGCCGCCCATGCTCTTGCCTGCCATGACGCTCGTACTCGCTATTCGATCCTGCGGGTGCCGACGATCTTCAGTCCGTAAGCCTCCAGACCCACGTACCGCGAATTCGGTTGGTTGGTGAGGAGCACCATCTCGTGCACGCCCAGATCACGCAGGATCTGCGAACCGATACCGATCTCGACCCGGCGCTGTTCTGCGCTACGCCCGCCGCGTGCCTTGCCCTGATGCTTGGTGAGCCATTCGGAAACAGACTGCGGTCGCAGATCACGTAGCAGAACGAGCACGCCCCGTCCTTCCTCTGCGATGAGCTGCATCGACCTCTGCACGATCGACACCTGCTCGGCATGCGTGCCGATACCCAGGAGATCGGCATGAAGGCTCACGGCATGGACGCGCACCAGCACGGGGCCGGGCGCCGTCAGATCGCCCTTCACGAGAGCCAGATGCTCCACCGGCTCGACCATGGTCACATACGTGAAGAGATCGAACTCGCCGCCATGCACGCTGTCGACTTTCGCGGTCGCCGTGCGCTTGACGATCTCGTCGTTCTTCAGCCGGTAGGCGATCAGGTCCTCGATCGTGCCGATCTTGAGACCGTGACGCTGCGCGAACCCGACGAGATCGGGCATGCGCGCCATGGTGCCGTCGTCGTTCATGATCTCGCAAATGACGCCCGCAGGATAAAGCCCCGCGAGTCGAGCGAGGTCGACCGCCGCTTCCGTGTGTCCGGCACGGACGAGCACACCGCCTTCGCGCGCCACCAGCGGGAACACGTGCCCGGGCGACACGATGTCTTTATCACCCTTGGAAGGGTCGATGGCGGTACGGATCGTGTGCGCGCGGTCGTGCGCGGAGATGCCCGTCGCAATGCCTTCGCGCGCTTCGATCGATACGGTGAAGGCCGTGCGGTTACGCGCCTCGTTCTTGCGCGCCATGAATTCGAGCTTGAGATGCTCGGCCCGCTCCTCCGTCACCGACAGGCAGATCAGCCCGCGGCCGTGTTTCGCCATGAAGTTGATGGCTTCCGGCGTCGCGAACTGGGCGGGGATGACGAGATCACCTTCGTTCTCGCGATCCTCCGCGTCGACGAGGATGACCATGCGGCCGCTGCGGAGGTCTTCGAGGATGTCCTCGGTCGGCGAGATGAATCCCTCGCCTTCGGCAAAAACGACCCGTCGCAGGGCCGCTGTCGATGCTTCCGTCACTTGGCGAACTCCATGAGCCGCGCGACGTAGCGCGCCAGCGGATCTATCTCGATATTTACCCGATCACCCGTCTTCTTGCTCCCCCACGTGGTGACCGTCAAGGTGTGGGGAATGAGATTGATGCCGAAGCGGCACCCTTCCACCTCGTTGACCGTCAGAGACGTCCCGTCGAGCGCGACGGAGCCCTTCGGCGCGATGTAGGGGGCGATCGATGCATCGACCTCGAACGTCACTCGCTGCGAGACGTCGTCAGCCTCCATGGCGACGATACGCGCGACGCCGTCGACGTGGCCCGAAACGATATGGCCGCCGAGTTCGTCGCCAACCTTGAGCGCCCGCTCCAGGTTGATGCGGCGCCCCGCCTGCCAGTCCCCGAGCGTGGTCTTGGACAACGTTTCGTTGGAGACGTCGAGCGTATATCGGCTGCCGCCGTCCACGGGAACGACATTCGTGACCGTCAGGCAGCACCCGTCGTGCGCGATCGAGGCGCCCAGCGCGATGCCCTCCGCCGCATAGGCCGAGCGGATGGTGAACACGCCGCCCTGCCGTGCGATCACCGTCCCCACGTCCGTTATGATACCTGTGAACATGCCTCGAATCCGCCCTAGCCCGTCACGATCGGGTAGTACCCGGCGTGATCGACGATTTTGCCCTTCGCGCCCTCTTCCAGCAAGGCACGGCGATCTGCCGGCAGCGGCGCGCTCTTCCACACGCCATTCTGCCCTTTAACATGGACGTAGACCGTGTCCGCCTTCACGATCACATCCGGACTGCCGGCGACACGCAAGTCGAACTGCACGTTGAACGACGTGGTCCCGAACCGTGTTACATAGGTGGAGATCTCCACCACGTCCTGGAAACGCGCCGGAGCGAACCATTCTACGGTCTGCTTCTTAACTTGGATCTCGAACGTGTTGTCGTAAGGGTCGCGGTCCCGCATCGTCGCATACAGGAATTGCGTGATCGCCAGATCGACGTATTCGCTGTAGCGCGCATTGAACACCACATGCTGGCTGTCGCAGTCCTGGTAGCGAACGCGCAGATAGTAACGGAAGGGCTGCATGTCTCAGTCTCGACGGTAGATTTCGAGCCGGTCGCGGCCCAGCATGCGGCTCTGCGCGAGCGTCAACCCGAATTGCCCGAGGAACACGCCGCGATCGCCTTCGATCACCGGGATGACATTGCCGTCCGCCTCCCGGTCGCTGCACACGACGCACGCCTCGTCCACGAAGCCCGCGGCAAGAAACCCCATCCACACGGTTGGCCCGCCCTCGACGAGTAGCCGCGTCAGGCCGTTGTCCGCCAATGTGCCGAGCAACCCGTCGAGATCGACGGAACGACCATCCTTGCTCCCCACGTCGAGCACAAGCGCATCGCTTTCCCCGTGCCGCGTATGCGGACCAGCGGCATCGCCCACCGATGCCGCCACCCAGACGCGCGGACGGGCGCTGTTCTGGCGGTAGATCTTGGCCGCCGGCGACGTACGCAATTGCGTGTCGAGCACGATCCGGTCCGGCGAGCGCTGCGCAAGTCCCGGAAGGCGGCACGTCAACTCGGGGTCGTCGGCCACGACGGTGCCCGCACCGACCAGAATGGCATCCGCCTGGGCCCGCAGAAGATGCGCGTAGGCACGTGCTTCCGGCCCCGTCACCCAGACCGGCGCGCCGTTGCCCGCCGCCACCTGTCCCTTCGCGTCGAGGGCCATCTTCAGCTGCACGAACGGCCGGTGCGCCGTTTGCCTCAGAATGTGACCGAGGGTGTACCAGCGCGCCTCGTCGGCCAGAAGCCCGACGTCCACGTCGACGCCCTGTGCCCGCAGCTGCGCAAAGCCACGGCCGGAAACGACGGGATTGGGATCGGGAATTGCGCACACGACTCGCTTGATGCCGGAGCTCAGCATCGCATCGGCACACGTGGGCACCCGCCCCGTATGCGCGCACGGCTCGAGCGTCACATACATCGTCCGCCCGCGCGCCCGCGAGCCGGCGCGGCGCAGGGCTTCCTTTTCCGCATGCGGCCGCCCGCCGGGCTGCGTCCACCCACGCGAGATCAATTCGCCAGTTGCCTCGTCCGCAATGACCGCACCGACAGCCGGATTGGGTGCGGTCGTGCCGAGTCCGCGCCGCGCCATGAGAATGGCGATCGACATCATCTGGCGATCGAACTCGGCTCGGCCATTCATCATTACCGCTTCTTCCTGCCCCAGCGGGCCATTCCGACGTCCGGCATCCGCCCGACACGCGGCGCCCACGTCACATACGCATTCTCGAGCGCAGCTGGCATGGCACCCTTCATCTAATGCTTACGCGGGACGACATTGCCCGCAACCGGCGGCAATTCCCCGGCGCCGGACGCGGCAGCCGGTCCCTCGGTGCCCGTGGCGATCTCGCCTAGCACCTCGTGGAAATCCGCGGCCTCACGGAAGTCCCGGTAGACAGAGGCAAAGCGAACATAAGCGACCGCATCGAGCGCTCTCAGGCCTTCCATCACGAGCCCGCCGATCGTGGACGACGGGATCTCGCTTTCGCCTAAGCTCTCGAGTTGCCGCACGATACCCGAGATCAGACGTTCCGACCGTTCGCTGTCGACCGGCCGCTTGCGCAGCGCGATCTCGATGGAACGCGAGAGTTTGTCGCGGTCGAACGGCACGCGCCGACCGGACCGCTTGATGATCGTCAGCTCGCGCAACTGCACGCGCTCGAAGGTCGTGAAACGGCCTCCGCAATCCGGACAGACACGCCGACGGCGGATGGCGCTGCCTTCCTCCGTCGGCCGGCTGTCTTTCACCTGCGTATCCTCGCCCGTGCAGTAGGGGCACCGCATCGCGTCGATCTCCTCGCGTTGCTTCGGCGATACGCGCCGGACGTGTCACACACTGTTCTGCGCGCGCCTCAGCCGTAGATCGGGAACCGGCTGCACAGTGCCATCGCCTTGTCGCGCACGCGCGCTTCGATCTGGGCATCCCCCTGCTCGCCGTTCTTGGCGAGCCCATCGAGCACCTCGACGATCAGTTGGCCGACCTCGCGGAACTCAGCCGCGCCGAAGCCGCGCGTGGTCGCAGCCGGCGTACCGAGCCGGATACCCGAGGTCACGAACGGCTTCTGCGGATCGAACGGAATGCCATTCTTGTTGCAGGTGATGTGCGCCCGTCCGAGCCCGATTTCGGACGCCTTTCCTGTCAGGTTCTTCGGCGTCAGGTCGACGAGCATCAGGTGATTGTCGGTACCTCCCGCCACGATGTTGTAACCGCCGGCCTTCACCGTCTCGGCCAGCACCTTGGCATTGTCCACCACGGCCCGCGCATAGGCCTTGAAGTCGGGCCGCAGGGCTTCACCGAACGCCACCGCCTTGCCCGCGATCACATGCATCAACGGACCGCCCTGCAGCCCCGGGAACACCGCCGAGTTGATCTTCTTGGCGATCTCCTCGTCGTTGCTCAGGATGAGCCCGCCACGCGGCCCGCGCAGCGACTTGTGTGTCGTCGACGTGACCACGTGGGCATGCGGCACAGGCGAGGGATGCACCCCGCCCGCCACCAGGCCTGCGATGTGGGCCATGTCCACCATCAGGTAGGCCCCCACTTCGTCGGCGATCTCACGAAAGCGCTTCCAGTCCCAGAAGCGCGAGTACGCGGTGCCGCCCGCGATGATCAGCTTGGGTTTCGATTCCCGTGCGATGCGGGCCACGTCGTCCATGTCGATACACTGGTCGTCGCGGCGAACTCCGTATGGAGCGACATGGAACCACTTGCCGCTCATGTTCACCGGCGAGCCGTGCGTGAGATGCCCGCCCGCGTTGAGGTCGAGCCCCATGAACGTGTCGCCGGGCTTCAGCAGCGCCAGGAAAACGGCCTGATTCATCTGGCTGCCCGACGATGGCTGCACGTTGGCGAATTTCGCACCGAAAAGCTTCTTGGCGCGCTCGATGGCCAGTGTCTCGGCCTCGTCGACGAACTGGCAGCCGCCGTAATAGCGCTTGCCCGGATAGCCCTCGGCGTACTTGTTCGTCATCACCGAACCGACGGCCTCGAGCACGGCTCGGGACACGATGTTCTCCGATGCGATCAACTCGATCTCCGTACGCTGCCGCTGGAGCTCACGGATGATCGTTCCGTTCAGCTCCGGATCGGCCTCGGCCAGCGACGCGGTGAAGAACGGGCTCGCCGCGGGGCGAGTGGCGTGCACGGTGCTCATTATCAAGGATCCTGCGCATCTGGATGGTGTGCGGCGCAGATAGCACGCGTTAGCCGCGTGCAACAAGCCGGTTGCAACGCACGGCCGATGCGCCTCTGCCGCGTACCGTTAAGGAAATCTCGATCGCGTTGGAGGGGCGCAGCGGCAGCCTCGCTATGGTACCCTCCCGAAACCGGTTGATCCGGTCGTCGGCCATTTGCAGCGTGAGAACCGCCATGCTCCTCTCTGCCGTATCCGGCCATCTGCCCGACAGGGTGCGCAATCCCCTTCGGGCCGCATTCCACCTATCCGTGTATACCCGGCATCTCGCGAACGGCTTCGAAGTGTGGCGATACCGGGACGTCCCGGCGAAGCTGCCGCCCCTGCGCTTCCGCAACGGTATGGTCTGGCATCACGGCCCCTTCGACGAGCCGCTGCTGATGCTACGTGAATTGTACACCCAGCGCCTTTATGACGGCTACCGGCCCGAGCGGGGCCACCGCATTCTCGACATCGGCGCCAACATGGGCGCCGTGTCGCTGATGTGGGCCTCGGTGGCGCCGGGCGTCACCATCCACGCATATGAGCCCAACCCCCAGGCCTTCGCAACGCTGGCGCGCAACGTCGTGGCAAACGCATTCGAGCAGCGCATCGTGACCTACGGCGAGGCCGTGGGCGCCACCGAGGGCTCTCTGGAACTCTGGGTGGACGTACCCACCGCGCATGCCACGGCTTTTGGTCCGACGCCGGCTGCAGGCGGTCGCAAGCTTGCCGTCCCACTGGTCTCGCTCCGCACCGCCTGGGAACGCATCGGAGGAGGCATGATCGACATGCTGAAGATCGATGCGGAGGGCGGCGAGGTGGCTGTCCTCGACGAAGACAGCCTTCCCGTGCTCGCCGCCACACAGCGCGTGATCGTCGAGTATCACGACAATCTGGTCCACGGCGCCTACGAGCATTGCATGACCATGCTCGACCGGGCCGGATTGACCTGCACCGTGCGACACCATCCTTGGCAGGAAGGCATCATAACAGCCTATCGGGACTGAACTTGCACCCGTTCCGGCTCAGCGCAGATACGGACAGAGGCGTTCCACGCCCTCGTACGTGATGTACGTACCGGTCCGCACGTTGAACGACCGGAACCGCGATGCGCAGCGCGCGACGTCGTCAGGATGCCACGCCGCGCCGCGCCGGACGACGTAAGGCCGCGTCTCGTAGTAGGTGACCGGCGGCGGCAACGGACGATAACCGTAATAGAAGCCGACGTAGGGACGGTAAGGGCGGAACGGCCTGTAGCCGTAGTGGTGGCGCCGGTGGTGACGATACTGCACCGGCGAGACACCGTTCGCCTGCTCACCTTCGGCGATCGGCGGCCTATGCATCGGCGGGGCAGCTTGCACGGGACCGGCGAGCAACGGCAGCACGGCAAATGCGGCCCCCGCGACGACTGATTTGAGCGAAGACGCTGTGAGCATCACGACACCTCTATTCTATGGCTGCGATGTGCTCTATGCCGCGAAAGAACGCTGTCTTGCAAACAGCTTCCAGCATTGGCTCGCTTTGGGCTGGAGCGAAACGCGCTCGACGGTGCTGGCGTGACAGGCGACTTTGTCGCCAGTGTGATCCCCAAGCGTCGAGGGCGATGCGCGCTCGGCAGACCTGCCCTGCTTTTGCAGCATCACCGGGAAGTCCATGGGGAGGGGGGAGGATGCGGACACCGGAGCGGGGCTATGCGTCTCGACACAGCGCAATCCGTCGGACCGCAGACATGAGCGACCCTGCTTCGACCGGCCCGCGGCGCGCACGCTGGCGGCGCCGCATGGCCGGCTCGGCGGACGTCGCTGCGACACCCGCCCGATGCGTCAGGACGCCTTCGCCGTCCTCTGCTCCATCTTTGTGATTTCCTCTTTCAGGCGCAACTTTTCGAGCTTCATGCGGGCGATATCCTGATCGGACGAGCCCGGTCTCGCGAGTTCCTGCTCGATACGGCGCTCGAGAAGCCGGTGCTTCTCGGAAAGTTCTGCCAGATGTGCTGAGAGCGACATCCCGACCTCCATTCTCGAGTTACGAACAGGAAAAAGACTGCCATGTGTCGCGCGAGCCTGCCAAGTTAAATCGATGACAGCTTGGTGACACAGACGAAAACGCGCATTGATACGTACGTATACATCAATCAGCACAGCGACGTTTTGCAGCCGCGCGTAACCATGTTCGTCATGCCGACACCAACTTTTCGCTGATCCCGTTGATGAATCACAGCAGCCGTCTTGGCCTTTTGCTGCAACGCGCTATACTTCGGAGCATGAAAAAAGATGGCTTCAAAGACGACGAGGATCTGTCGTTTCGCCAGGATGAGCTTCCGGCGGATCGCTCGCTCGTGATCGTAGACGACGACAAGGCGTTCCTTCAGCGCCTCGGTCGCGCCATGGAATCCCGCGGTTTCGAAGTGCGCATGGGCAATTCGATCGCCGAAGGCATGGGGTTGATCCGCCAGTCGCCACCGGCTTTCGCCGTCGTCGACATGCGCCTGGAGGATGGCAACGGCCTCGATGTCATCGCCGAGTTGGCAAAGATCCGTCCCGAAGCGCGCGCGATTGTCCTCACGGGCTACGGCAGCTTCCCGACGGCCGTTTCGGCGGTGAAACTGGGCGCCGTCGATTATCTGGCGAAGCCTGCCGACGCGGACGAGGTGACGGACGCCCTGCTCGCGACACCCGGCGAGAAGGCAGCCCCGCCCGAGAACCCCATGTCCGCCGACCGGGTGCGGTGGGAGCACATTCAGCGCGTCTACGAATTGTGCAACCGAAACGTCTCGGAGACCGCCCGCCGCCTGAACATGCATCGGCGCACGCTACAGCGCATCCTGGCCAAGCGCGCGCCGAAGTAGACCGCAAGCCGCCGGCCGGACCGGCGGCTGCGAGGAGCCGAGCAGCCCGTCATTGGCGCGGCAGCGCCTCGTAGACTTTCTCCGGGTCCGCCAGCGTCATGAGCCGGCCAGCGGCTACACGTGCCAAGAGTAGCGTCACGGCCTTGCGCCGCGCCGGGGGCAATCGGTGCTCCGGCGCCGGACGGATCAATTCCCCCCCGTAGCGATCGGCGACGATTAGTCCACACGTCTCCGGGATCAGCTCCTGCGGGAAATCCGGCGCCACCCCGAAACAGAGCCGGTCGCAGTAATCGCGGTAGTCCCACCATTTCTGATCTGCACGGAAGTCCTCGATCGACGACTTGATCTCCACGATCCAGATCTCCCCTTTGAGATCCAGCGCGGCAATATCCGCTCGTCGACCGCTCGCGAGTGTCAACTCGGCGATCCCGCGCAAGCCATGAAGATCGAGCACGCGCAGCACACCGCGTGCGATTTCCGCCGCCCGGGTGGACTGCCGTCCGTCCCGCAAGCCTTCTGCTCCGGGGCTTGCCAGCATCCCGGGATCGTCTGTTTCGCTATGCATTCGCCACCCTTCGCCACGCATTCATATCATGCGGCCGCTGCATTGCGTTGACGTAGCCCCAGCGCTGCCGTTTTCTTGATGGCACACGTCATGCGGGATCAAATCGAGCCGTCACGAGTACAAGCGATCGAGTGGGGGAAGCAGATACGATGTTCTTCAAACGCCAGCAGTCCGAGACGCCCGCCAAACAGGGCACTGACGGAACCCAGCCAGCCTCCCCCAAGGCGAGCCGTCCCGATCCCCTCCCCACGAGCGAACTGCGCCGCAGCGTCGATCCCGCCACGCTCGGCTTCGCCAGCACCGCCGAATTGGAGCCGATTTCGGGGCTCATCGGCCAGGACCGCGCCTTGAAGGCGATCCAGTTCGGCACGAACATGAAGGCACACGACTTCAATCTGTTCGTCCTGGGCCCGCCGGCCTCCGGCAAACGCACGGCGGTGAAGCAGTATCTCGATCTCAAGGCGCGGGAGGCGGCTCCCCCAGCCGACTGGGTCTACGTCAACAATTTCGAGAACCCCAACCAGCCGCTCGCGATCAAACTCCCGCCCGGCCGCGCCCGGCCGCTCGCGAAGTCGATGATTGCTGCGATCGACGAATTGCGCAACACACTGCCCGCCGTCTTCGAAGGCGAGGAATACCAAACCAGGCGGCGCGCCATCGACGAGGAATTCCGCTCTGGCCAGGAAGAGGCGTTCGAGGCGCTCAACAAGCACGCCCAGCAGCAGAACATCGCGATCCTGCGGACGCCGACAGGCTTCGCCATGGCGCCGATGCACGAGGGCAAGATCGTCAAGCCCGAGGTGTTCAACACACTCCCCGAGGCCATGCGCAAGGATGTCGAAGCGCGCATCGAAAGCCTCCAGAAAGAGCTCGAGCAGATACTGGAGCAGGTGCCCAAGACCGAGAAGGCGCGCCGCCTTCGCGTTGCCGACCTGAATGCCGAAGTCGCCTCCCATGCGGTTGCAGCCGCCCTCGACGACATCAAGTCGGAGTTCGCCGGCGAGCCTGCCGTGCTCGAATATCTCGATGCGGCCGCCAAGGACCTCGTCCGCAACGTGGGCCTCTTCCTCGCGCCGAGCGGCGAGGAAAGCGAGATCGTCAAGCAACCGGCCGATACGGCGCGCGACGTGCGGTTCCGCCGCTATATGGTCAACGTGATGGTTGCCAACGGCGACAATCCCGAGAGCGGCGCGCCGATCTACGAGGAGCTGAACCCTACCTATGGCAATGTCATCGGCCGCGTCGAGCACATCGCTCAGATGGGTGCACTGGTCACCGATTTCCTGCTGATCAAACCCGGTGCACTGCACAGGGCGAACGGTGGCTACCTGCTTGTCGATGCCCGCAAGCTGTTGCTGTCGCCGTTCGCTTGGGAAGCCCTCAAGCGCGCGATCAAGTCACGCGAGATTCGTATCGAGCAGCCCTCCGAGATGTCGGGCCTCATTTCCACGCAATCGCTCGATCCCGAGCCCATCCCGCTCGACGTCAAGGTGGTCCTGATCGGCGACCGAACGCTCTACTATCTCCTGTCACAGGCCGATCCCGACTTCGACGGGCTCTTCAAGGTGCAGGCCGATTTCGACGACACCATTGCCCGCTCCCCTGACAACGACAAAGCCTATGCCCGCCTCATCGCGTCGATCGTGCGCGATCACAACCTGAAGCCGGCGGATGCGGGCGCCGTCGCCCGGCTCATCGACGAGGGCGCGCGTCTCGCGGACGACCGTGAGAAGCTGTCGATCGAAATCGGCCGGATCGCCGACATCGTGCGCGAGGCCGATTATTGGGCCGGCGAGGCCGGTCACGCACAGATCCAGCGCGAAGACGTCATCCGCGCCGTCGAAGAACACATCCAGCGGTCGGATCGCGTGCGCGACCGTGCACAGGAGACGATCAACCGCGAGATCGTGCTTCTCGACGTCAAGGGAACGAAGGTCGGCCAGATCAACGGACTATCTGTGCTCCAGATCGGCTCGTTCTCGTTCGGCAAGCCGAGCCGGATCACCGCGCGCGTGCGCATGGGCGGCGGCCGTGTCACCGACATCGAGCGGGAGGTGGAACTGGGCGGTCCTCTGCACTCCAAGGGGGTCTTGATCCTCTGGAGCTATCTGGCGAGCGTCTTCGCTCAAGACGTGCCGCTGGCACTCGCTGCCACGCTCGTATTCGAGCAGTCCTACGGCGGCGTCGACGGCGACAGCGCGTCATCCACCGAGCTCTACGGCCTTCTTTCCGCACTATCCGGCGTACCGATCAGGCAGTCCCTGGCCGTAACGGGCTCGGTCAACCAGTGGGGCGAGGTGCAGGCCATCGGTGGCGTGAACCAGAAGATCGAAGGCTTCTTCGACGTCTGTCTCGCGCGCGGGTTGACGGGCGATCAGGGCGTGTTGATCCCGAAGTCGAACGTGCAGCACCTGATGCTCCGCGACGAAGTCGTCGAGGCCGTGCAGGCCGGTAAATTCGCGATCTATGCCGTGAGCGACATCAACGAGGGCATCGAGATCTTGACCGGCGTCAAGGCGGGCGAGCGCGATGCCGAGGGACGTTTCCCCGCGGGAACCATCAATCGCCTCGTCGAGGACAAGCTTCAGACGTTCGCGGAGAAGGCGCGAGAATTCGGCATGAAGGCCAACGGTGCAGGCGAAGTTGCCAAGGAAAAACGATGATCGCGCATGTGGCGGAGGCAGGCGAGCAGAAAGGCCGCGTCGTCTTGCAGTTGTCGGGCACCACCCCCAGTCCGGTCGCCCTGGAAGCGGCGCTGCGCATCGCGCGGGCCTTCCAATCCGAGATCGAGAGCCTCTTCGTGGAGGACCAGCAGCTCTTCGATCTGGCGAGCTTGCCCTTCGCCAGGGAAATCTCCCTCACCGGCCGCAGACGGGAGACGATGTCTCCCGAAGCCATGGCGCGTCAAATGCGCACGCTGGCCTCTTCTCTGCACCGCGAGATCGGCCGACTGGCGCGCCTGGCGGACGTACCCGTACGCGCCACCATCGTCCGCGACGAACCCGTCAGCGCCGTGGCGCGCGCATGTGCCGCCTGCGGCCCTTGGAACGTGGTCGCGCTGGCGGAACCGTTGACCCGGGCCAATGCCGCTCTACTGAAGCAGCTCTTTGCAGCGGTCGCCGATACCACGGGCATCGTGATCGTAGGTCCCAAGGCACGCCGCACGAAGGGCACCGTCATCGTCGCCGTGGAGGAACTGGGCCATCTCGAGCCGATGATACGGGCCGCAGAGCGGTTGGTCGCGGAGGATGGGCACGACGGCATCCTTGCCATGCTGGTCGCCGAAAGCGAAGCGGAGGCACATCAGCTCGAGGGACAGGCCCGGCTGATCCTGCCGGCCGAGGCAACGGTAACACTGATGTGCGTCAGTCCGCGACATGGCTCCCCCGAAGAGATCGTGGAGGGCTTGCGCCGGGTCCACGCAGGCTTCATCCTGGCCCAGTACGGCGGCTTCCTCGTTCCGGCGGACAGCGATCTCAGACATCTCACGAACGTTCTGGAGTGCCCGCTGTTTCTCGTGCGCTGATCGAGCCTCGGCAGGCGCCGGCAACTTTTGGCAATCACGCACAGCGGGAGACGATCGGCATGGCGACTGGCTTCATTGGCATCGGAAACATGGGGCTTCCCATGGCGGAGCGCCTGCTCGGCGCTGCCGGGGAACTCGTCGTGCACGACGTGCGCGAGGAGGCGCTGAAGCCGCTGATCGAGCGCCAGGCGCGGCCCGCATCGAGCCCCCGCGACGTCGCCGACCGCTGCGAGACGGCGTTCGTCTCCCTCCCGACGCTCGAAAGCCTGCGAACCGTGGTTCTCGGCGACGACGGCGTCGTGCACGGCAAAGCCGTCAAGCTCGTCGTAAACACCTGCACGGTCGGTGTTCCGCTCGTGGAGGAATTGGAAAAGGGCCTAGCCGCCCGGGGCATCGACCTCGTCGATTGCCCGATCAGCGGCGGCCCTCCGGGCGCGCGCGCCGGCACACTGTCGGTGATGGTCTCCGGCCGTCCCGATCTCGTCGAACGTGTGCGGCCGCTGATCTCCCAGTGGGGCCCCGTGACGGTCGCGGGCCAGAGGCCGGGCATGGCCCAGGTGCTGAAGCTCACCAACAACATTCTCTCCGCCGTGGCTCTTGCCGCCACCTGCGAGGCTTACGTGATGGGCGCCAAGGGCGGCCTCGATCCGGAAGTGATGACGGAGGCGATCAATCGGGGCAGCGGACGCAACAGCGCCACACTCTCCAAGTTCCCGCAATCCGTGCTCAACCGCAATTTCGACTACGGCGCGCCGATGCACATCCTGACGAAGGACGTCGACCTCGCCATCGAGCAGGGCGAGCGTCTCGGCATTCCCATGTGGGTCTGTCAGGCTGCCCGGCTCATGTACAAGCACGCCATGTTCGCGGGGATGGAGAACAAGGACATCACGGAACTGATCAAGGTTGTAGAGAGCGGCGCGGGCTTCGTCATGGCGAAAACGCGCTGAGCGAGGGCCGTCGCGACGTCATGCGGCGAACTCGGGAATGGCCCTCTCGCGAGAGGGCCATTCGTGGGTCGGATGGCGGTCAATAGCCGTGCACACGATCGACAAGTTCGCGCAGCGGCTCGCCCGCGAGGAAGCGACGCGCGTTTTCCGCGAACAACTCCGCCACGATGTCGTTCCTCTGGGGATGCAAACCGCCGATGTGCGGTAGAACCATGATGCCGGGCGTCGTCCAGAAAGCATGCGTGTCCGGCAACGGCTCGGTGCGGAATACGTCGAGCACCGCGCCGGCGATGACCTTGTCCCTGACCGCCCCGACGAGATCGTCGTCCACGATCAACGCACCACGCGCGAAGTTAATGAGCCACGCATCCCTGCGCATGCGCGCAAGGCGTGCCCGGTCGAACATGTTCTCGGTTCTCGGTGTCACCGGAAGCAACAGCACGACATAGTCGCTCTGCGCCAGAACCTCGTCCACTTGCTCGCCCGGATAGACATGATCGACATGGGGAAGCGGCGCGGCAGTCCGCTTCGTGCCGATGACGCGCATCTCGAGCGCCGAAGCCTTCCGCGCCAGTTCCTGGCCGATGGCACCGAGCCCGAGTATGCCCAGCGTCTTGCCGGCCAGCGTCGTGGAAATGCTCCGCTGCCATTTCGACTGCGCCTGAGCCAGCGCGATGTCGTGATAGTGCTTCGTGATGTGGAACAGCGCACCGAGAATGTTCTCGGGCATCTGGATACGATGCGTACCACGGGCCGCCGTCAGCGCCAGCGACCCCGGCATGTCCTTACGAGCCAGCCAGTGATCGACCCCGGCCGTCATCGACTGCAGCCATTTCAGACGCGGCATTTCCGCGAGTATCCCCGGCGGCAGCCCCATGGCGAGCACCACTTCTGCGCGCGCGCAGTGTTCCGGCGAGGGCTTCGCGCCCGCCGGCACTTCGATGATCTCGAACTTGTCGGAGAGCCCGGCATTTGCGAGCCCGCGCTGGAACGGCCCCGGCTCCGCGACCGTCAGCAGCATCAGTGGCTTCGATGTCATGATGCACTCCCTCAGGCGATCTTGCCGCCAAGTTCGTCCTCGATGTGCACGCGCACGATCTCCTCGAAGCTCTGCTCCGCCTTGAAGCCGAGCGACACGGCGCGCTTCGCATCGAAATTACGCGGCCAGCCCGCCACGATCTGCTCGACGAAAGGATCGCGCTCCCGCCGGATACGTGCCACGACCTTCTCACCGGCGATTTTGCGCAGCGCCTCGATCTGACCGCCGACCGTCACAGCCAGACCCGGCATCGTCAGCGCGCGGCGCGATCCCACCTTCTCGCCGTCGATGGTGGCCGCATGCAGAAGGAACCCGACCGCTGCCCGTGGGCTCGCATGCCAATGCATCACGTCCTCAGAGACGGGCAGCACCGCCTCTTGGCCCGCCAGCGGCTCGCGGATGATGTTGGAGAAGAAGCCCGACGCCGCCTTGTTCGGCCTGCCAGGCCGCACACAGATCGTTGGCAGACGGATCGAAATGCCGTCGAGGATGCCCTTGCGGGTATAATCCGATATCAGAAGTTCTCCGATCGCCTTTTGTGTGCCGTAACTCGTCAGAGGCGTGGTGAAGAACTCGTCCGGGATCTTTTCGGGGAAGGGCGCCCCGAACACCGCGATCGAAGACGTGAAGACGATACGCGGCTTCGTGGGCACGCCATCGTATGCACGGCGCATCGAATCCAGCAGGTTCATCGTGCCCGTCAGATTGATGCGGTAACCCTTGTCGAAGTCCTGCTCCGCCTCCCCTGACACGATCGCGGCCAGATGGAACACGACGTCGGGCTTGGCAGAGACGAGCTTGTCCGTCTCACCGGCCGCCGGCAGATCTCCGGTCAACACCGTGACGGGAAACTTCGCGCCGGCGGGCTTCTGCGCTTCGACCACATCGTAGAGCGTCAGCCCCGAAATCTCCCGGCCACCGAGTTGCCCGTCACGCGCCAGGCGCTCGGCCAGCTTTCGCCCCACCATGCCGGCGCCGCCGAGGATCAAGATCTTCATGTCGTTTCCTTCCCGCTGCATCGTTCCCGGTTCGTTGGCTCGACACTTACAACAACGCCGGCTCCGCCGCACCACCGTCCTTTCCCAGCGCGCGGGGAAACGCGATCTAAACCATCATGGGTAGGAGCACATTCACCTCTACATGTTGAAGTCCGGTCACAACGATGGATCGGAGCGGCTCTTGCAACGCGACATGGACAGATTGCGGCTTTCGATGGTCGTGCTCGGTGTCATCATTGGCGCGACCATTTTCACGGGCGGGTCTGCGGTGGCGAAGCCCCCGGCCTGCTTTCCGCAATTCGGCATGCCCTGCGAAGATCCCGGCCTGATCGAGCGGCTGGGTACGTGGATCGCGCAGTGCTCCACCCTGCTGCTGTGGCTGGGTTACCGGTATCTGCGCGGACGTTGGCCGTTCAAACCGCGCGCCGCGGCGGCCCGCCCGGTCTCCGTCCCGGAAGATCGTGCGGGAGACTGGGTCACATCAGCGGCCACGCGCATGGCCGAGGTCGCGGCAACGCCCGTGACCCCACAGGAGCCGATTGCTGTTCCAGGCGTCACGCAGCCGCCGCGCCGCCCCCCCACTCGGCACGCCTCTCAGCGCGCGCATTTCGGCACGCGTCGCTGAATGGCACCATCGACCGCTCGCTTCAACCCAGACTGACGCCCAGCGCCTTTGCCCATTTGAGCCCCGCGACCGTGCCGTTGCGCGGCTTGTATTCGCAGCCCACCCAGCCGTCGAAACCGGACTCGTCGATCAACTTGAAGAGATAGGCGTAGTTCATCTCGCCATCGTCCGGCTCGCCGCGATCGGGCGGGCTCGCGATCTGGTAATGCCGCGCCAACGGGCCGAACTCCTTGATCGCCATCGCCACGTCGCCTTCCATGATCTGGCGATGATAAAGATCGAACTGCAGACCGATGTTGGGGCCGCCAACTTCGTGGATGATGCTGCGCGCCTCGCCGGTGTGGTTGAGGAAATAGCCGGGGATGTCGCGCGTATTGATTGGCTCGATGATGACGACGATGTCGGAGCCCTTCACCATCTCCGTCGCCCGTTTCAAGTTCTTCACGTAGGACGCGCGGCTGGCTCCCTGGTGTTTCAGCCCGGCCATGGCGAAGAGACGCTTGCAGCCCGTCGCCTCCGCCACGTCCAGGGCTGCCGCCACGGCTTTCTCGAAATCGGCCTCACGATCCGGCAATGCCGACATGCCGCGCTCGCCCTTCGTCCAGTCGCCGTGCGCCATGTTGAAGAGTGCCTGCGTCAGGCCGTTCCCCCTGAGGCGCGCCACGATCTCGTCCTTGGGAGCCTCGAAGGGATTGAGATACTCCACCGCCTTGAAGCCGGCCTTCGCCGCCGCCTCGAAACGGTCGAGAAACGGGACCTCGGTGAACATGAAGGACAGATTGGCGGCAAAGCGCGGCATGGGCGGTCGGGCTCCCTGATATTGGCTCTACGTGGGCCTTCGCCGCCTTCTTACGCGCGCGGGCGCAGCCTCACAAGGCGGCTGGCTCGCAGACGCAGCGGCGGAAGGCCCATCAGCTGGACTAACGCCTGTCCCCCGCGCTCAAACGCCGTTCGAGCCAAGCGGAATAGCGCGAGATGCCGAAGCACATGCACCAGAAGATGATCGCCGCGAAGACGTAACCCGTCATCGCCGTCGACGGAGCGAACCATTTTGCGTCCGTCAAACCGGCCTGCACGATGCCGAGCAGGTCGAAGATACCGATGATGAGGACGAGGCTGGTATCCTTGGTAAGACCGACGAAGCTGTTCACGATGCCGGGGATGACGAGTTTCAGCGCCTGCGGCAAGATGATGAGGCCCATCTTCTGCGGATAGCTCAGGCCCAGCGCGTCGGCCGCCTCGAACTGGCCGCGCGGGATTGCCTGCAGGCCGCCGCGGATCGTCTCGGCCATGTACGCGCCCTGGAACAGCATGACGCCGATCAGGGCGCGCAGGAGCTTGTCGAACGAGACGCCGTCGGGAAGGAACAGCGGCAGCATCACCGACGACATGAAAAGGATGGTGATGAGCGGAACGGCGCGCACGAACTCGATGAAGAAGATCGATACCCATCGCGCGATCGGCATGCGCGACCGGCGCCCCAACGCCAGGATGATACCGACAGGGAACGAGCCGGCGATGCCGCAACTCGCAACGACGAGCGTCACCAGAAGCCCGCCCCAAAGCTCCGTGGGCACATCGCGCAATCCGAACACGCCGCCCGAGAGCAGGATGACCGCTATGGCGGGAAATGCGAAGATACCGAACAGCGCCACATACCGCTTACCCGGCGTCCCTGGCCACATCAGCGGCAGAAGCGTCCCGGCGGCGATCGCATACGTGAGGTCGACGCGCCAGCGCTCGGCGTCCGGATACCGCCCATACATGAACTGGCTGAACTTCGCGGTGACAAACGGCCAGCAGGCCCCCACCGATTCATTCTGGCACGCCGTACCGTCCGCCCCCGTCCACACGGCGGAGAAAACGGTCCACTCGAGAATACCCGCCACGAGCCGGTATGTGACCCAAAGCCCGACGAACGTCAGCAGGGTGTTGCCCCACGACGAGAACAGGTTCTGGCGCAGCCACCCGACTATTCCGGTCTCGGAGCGGGGCGGTTTCATCGCGTCCATGGGAACGTGCTTGGATGTATCAGCCGACATGTGCGCTCACCGCTCCACCAGCGCCATACGCGCGTTGAACCAGTTCATGAACAGCGAAGTGAGCAACGACAGCGTCAGATAGACCAGCATCGTGATCAAAATGACCTCGACCGCCTGCCCCGTCTGGTTGAGCACCGTCCCCGCGAAAACGCTGACGAGGTCGGGATAGGCGATGGCGACGCCCAGCGACGAGTTCTTCGTCAGATTGAGGTACTGCGACGTCAGCGGCGGGATGATGATGCGCATGGCCTGCGGGATCACCACGAGCCGCAGCATCTGCCCGTTGCTCAAGCCGAGCGCGAGTGCTGCTTCCTTCTGCCCCTTCGGCACGCCCTGAATGCCTGCGCGCACGATCTCGGCGATGTAGGCGCCCGTATAGAACACGAGCCCCAGCAGAAGCGCGATGAACTCCGGCTGCACCACGATGCCGCCTTGGAAGTTGAACCCGCGAAGTGACGGGTAGTCGAACGACAGGGGCGAGCCGAGCCCCATCAGGGCGAGGACAGGTAGCCCGATGACGAGCCCGAGACTGACCCACAGAACGGGGAAACGCTGTCCAGTCGCCAATTGTCGCTTGCGTGACCAGATGGCGATCCCGATCGATGCGACGATTGCCGCCACGAACGACACACCCAGCCACTCGAGACCCGGCTGATAGACGGGAGCCGGGAGATAGAGGCCGCGCACGTTGAGAAAGCCTCCACCGGGCACGGCGAGACTCTGGCGTGGCGCGGGCAGGTTCTTGAGAACCGCGAAATACCAGACGAAGAGTTGCAGGAGCAGCGGGACGTTGCGCGCTACTTCGACATAGACGGTCGCCAACCGCGCGATGAGCCAATTGGACGACAGTCGTGCGATACCCATCAGAAACCCCAGCATCGTCGCAAATACGATGCCGATGACCGAAACGAGTAGTGTGTTGAGCAGCCCCACCCAGAAGGCTTGGCCGTAGGTCGACTCGGCCGTGTACCGGAACAAGGTCTGTGAAATGTCGAAACCGGCCGTGTTGTCCCAGAAATCGAAACCGGATGCGATGTTCTGCTTGCGCAGATTGACGATCGTATTCGAGACGATCATCCACAACAGTGCGCCAAGAGCGATCAGGATGATCGCCTGGTAGAGGAATTGGCGCACTTCGCGCCGATTCAGCAGGCTGCCCACTCCCGTTCCGCCTCGCGCCGTGGCGTTCCCGGCTTCGATCGTCGCCATCTACCCTCGCCTTCCGGTTCGTCGCGGGAGCCGAACCGCGTCGCGTCGGCCCACTTGATGAAACGCCGGCTCGGAGCGATCCGGCCGGCGTCTTCAGGTCGAATTGTCAGCGGACCGGTGGAGCGTACTGCAAGCCGCCTTTGGTCCAGAGCTGGTTGATCCCACGCTCGATCTTCAGAGGCGTGGCGGGACCGACATTGCGCTCGAAGATCTCGCCGTAGTTGCCGACGGCCTTGATGATGCGCACGACCCAGTCCTTCTCGAGTCCGATGCCCTTGCCGAACTCGCCCTCGACGCCCAGCAGACGCTTGATCTCGGGGTTCGACGATTTCAGCATCTCGTCGACGTTCTTGGAGTTGACGCCGAGTTCTTCCGCATTGAGCAGCGCGAAATAGACCCACTTCGTCAGCGAGAACCACTGGAAGTCACCCTGGCGCACAGACGGACCGAGCGGCTCCTTGGAGATGACCTCGGGGAGGACCACGTGATCCGTCGGCTTCTTCAGCCGCAGGCGCTGCGCATAGAGGCTCGACTGGTCGGTCGTGTAAACGTCGCAACGGCCAGAATCATAGGCAGCGTTGACCTCGTCCGCCTTCTCGAAAACGACCGGCTTGTAGGTCATCTTGTTCGCGCGGAAGTAGTCGGCCAGGTTGAGCTCGGTCGTCGTGCCCGTGGCCACGCACACGGACGCGCCATTCAGCTCCTTGGCCGATTTCACACCGAGCTTGCTCGGCACCATGAAGCCCTGTCCGTCGTAGTACATGACACCGACGAACGACAGGCCCATGCTGCTGTCGCGGCTCATCGTCCACGTCGTCGTGCGCGACAGAACGTCGATTTCACCCGATTGCAGCGCCGTGAAACGTTCCTTGGCGGTCAGCGGCTTGAAGGAAACCTTCTGGCCGTCGTCGAAGATGGCGGCTGCGACCGCGCGGCAATAATCGACGTCGAGCCCCGACCAGTTGCCCTTGTCGTCGGGGAAGGCGAACCCCGGCGTGCCGGTGCCGACACCGCAATTCAGATTGCCACGCGCCTTGACCGTATCCAGAACCTTGGTTTGCGCCGATGCCACGCCGGCTGCGCCAGCCAGCATGAGAACGCCCGCAAGACCACTCGCGAGAAGTCGCTTCATAGTTTGTCTACCTCCCATTAGCTTTCCAGAGTACCCATGGCTCTAGAGCCATTTCGCGGAATTCTCTGAAAGAGACGCGAGTTCGAAAACTCCACTCTCCCAGAAGCTTGCTGCCAGTGTTTGCCCGACCACGCTGGGGTGTCAATTCATCGAAGGGCGACACCACCTGCCGTCATCGACACGGAACCAAAAGCTCGTGTAGCGCATCTGACGTTCGGTACCCGCTCGCGGATCATCTCGTCTCATCGCCAAACATCAGATACAAAAGCCGCACTAGGATCGTCGTGTTGCCAGCGTTCCATTTGGTCCCGACATTTGCTCTGAGACGCGCGGCGCCGGGAGGCAATTGTCGGAGCTGGACTACTAGTGATTCAGGATCTGCGACAGGAACAGCTTGGTCCGTTCCTCGCGTGGGTTGGCAAAGAACGTCGACGGCGGTCCCTGCTCGACGATCTCACCCATGTCCATGAAGATGATCCGGTCGGCGACGGAGCGGGCAAAGCCCATCTCGTGCGTGACGCACAGCATCGTCATGCCCGAGTCCGCCAGCTCGATCATGACGTCGAGCACCTCCTTGATCATCTCGGGATCGAGTGCGGACGTCGGCTCGTCGAACAGCATGATCCGCGGGTTCATGCACAGGGCGCGCGCGATCGCCACCCGCTGCTGCTGCCCACCGGACAACTGGCCGGGATACTTCATCGCCTGATCGGGAATCCGCACGCGCTCGAGATACTGCATCGCGGACTTCTCGGCCTCCGCGCGAGGCATTTTCTTCACCCAGACCGGAGCGAGACAGAGATTGTCGAGCACCGTGAGGTGCGGAAACAGATTGAAGGACTGGAACACCATGCCCACTTCGGCCCGGATGCGATCGATCTGCTTGAGATCGTTCGTCAACTCCGTGCCCTCGACGACGATCTGCCCCTTCTGATGCTCTTCCAGCCGGTTGATGCAACGGATCAGCGTCGACTTTCCGGAGCCGGAGGGCCCGCAGATCACGATCTTCTCGCCTTCGGCGACGCTGAGATTGATGTTCCTGAGAACGTGGAACTCACCGTACCATTTGTGCATCCCGACGATGTCGATGGCATTGCGCGCGCCCGGCGCGGCTGTACGCCCGACGTTTGCGACATTCGTCGCGCCATTGCTCTCGGCCATTGACCCTCCCGCTCCGCTCGCCCTCTCCTGCTGGTTTTCCAGTCTTGGAAAGGACGCGGAAAGTATGGCTCGATGTGAATCCAAGCGCAATGCCGCCCATTGGGCGATCAGTGCCCAAAACCCCGTCACGGGCTCAAAGATTAACAATTTATTAAATTCACTCAAACACTTGGCTGCGTCGGCTCAAACCTGTAGAAGTAAGAAAGGCCAAATTCGATTCGCGACTGCGAATTTCAGCGATTCGTTTGGCAAGCTGCGTCGGGTCGCTGCCACCCCGTAGCAGTACGCACCAGACAGCCCCGATAGCACGCACTGAACGAGCGGACGCGGAAATGATACCCGAAGCCGCGGATCTCAAGGATTCCAAACCGCAACCGCGGCGATCCCTCGCGCAGGGCCCGCGTCGTCGCCGCACGCCGTTCGTTGCCGCTCCGCCGGTTCCACTGCCCAGGGCACGGGCAACCGAGGCTGGGGCTGAACAGGACGGGGTGGCGCCCGCCGGCCCGCCGCCTGCTCGACGGCAGAAACCGCCGTTCACACCGTTGCGCGCAACTGTCTACTTCACGATCGCTCTTGCCGGCGTATTCGCCACATTGAGTGCCGTTGCCGGCCTCGACCGCCTCGAAAGCTGGCGCAATGCCTTTCCCGGTCGATTGATCAGTGAGGGCCGGCAATTCCCGCTTGCGACCTGGCGCCAGCAGAAGCCGGTCGATCGGATCGTACCTGCGCACGCGCAGCCGCAGCAGCAGCCGCTGAAAGTCGATGGCGCCCCGACCACGATGTCCTCTCCGGCCGCCATTCCAAAGGACGAACCGCTTCCACGGCGGAAGGACGCCATTCACCCTGCAACCCAGGTGGAAGATTTCCACATCGCCGCCAAACCACTGCCGCCTCGGGAAACAGTACCGGTCCCTCCGGTTACCGCGACACCAAGCCATCCCGCCGATACGCCGATAGCCAAGGTCGTCGATGGAGCGCGAGGCGCGCCGACGCCGCCCACCAGAGAACCCGTCACAGCCGTGACCGCCCCGACAGCCCGCCCGGCGCTGAGCGACGACGAACCCTGGCCTGCGGGGGCGAAGTCCACACCCGTACCCTCCGCATCGGACGTGGTGCAATCCACGTCCGAGCCATCCACGCCAGCCGCGGCGCAGACGCTCGATAAGGCTGCCGACGAACGCCAGGCCCCGGACGCCCCCCTCTCGTTACCACCGAGCCTCGCGCGGCCCGTCGGTTATGAAAAGCCGGTCCAGGCCAGGACCGCCACCGTCAAGCGTCGATCCGCGGCCAGCGATGCGAGCGACAACAACCGGTCCGTGCGGACACGTGCCCGCAAATCCCGTCAGCCCGCGACCGCTCCCAAACCGCCCGCGCCGTCCTCCTCGTTCAACTTCGACTCACTGCGTCGCAACGCGCCCTGACGTCACGTTCGTTTCCGGGTATTTCAGAGGCTGCGCTCGATCCCGACCGACCGGCAATCCATCTCGTACTCGAGTTCGACAACGGGCGGGCGGGCGAGATGCCAGACGGCGCCGTTACGGCCTGCCCCGCGCCGCATGATCTCTGACGCCATGAATGGATGGATGTCGTGGATCGTATAGATCTGCGCAGCCGTCGTATCGCTCCACGAGTGGCCGAACAGGCTCATGCGCCTCTCCATTTCGCCGAGTACAGCGCGGGCCTTCTCTACCATCGCCTCGGGACTTGTCTCTCCGCGACGCACGATGAAGTTGCCGTAGGCTCCCTTGCCCTCCGGCGCCTCGCCGCTCCCCGAGATGACGAAAGACGGGGCCTGCGCCGCAACCGGCACCGTGTACGAGAAGGCATGAAAGCACGGCTCGGACGGCGCATCCACGATGGGACAGACGTTCGAGCGCGCGACGGGATTGCGCTTCGTCGCGGGGTCATAGATGCCCCAACGGGCCAAAGTCTCGCAATAAAGCTCGTTGAAGGCGATGAAGCCGGCTTCGCTGAACTGCCCCGGTGAGCGCAACTCGCACGCGCAGAAGGCGGTCAGCGGCCTGCCGATCGACGTCATATAGGCTTCGATGCGCGCAAACCCTTCGGCCAGGGAAACCCGATTTCGGAACGTCACGCGCTCGATGGAATGGCCCGCGGTCGCACATGCACCGCCCGAATACTGGAACACGGCCGGAATGTAGTCGTATCCGCCCGGCGTGAACGTCACGATTGCAGACATCTTGTACCCTTCCTTCTGCTGCCGTTTTCCGTGTGCCTCAAGAACCGCCCGGATCGGACCGCCGCACATCCTGCCGGCTGACGATGTCTCCCGAAAGCCCCGCGAAACGGCCGCGCATCTTCAAAAGCTCTTTCTGGGCGGACAGCTCCGTCTTACGCGCGCGCTCACCGTTTCCCAGAATCCGCCAGAACAGCAACTCCGCGTTGAGCCCGAGCCCCTTCAAGCCGAACAGAATACCCTTCGACGCCATCATAGCGGCCGCAATCAGGCCCCGCTCGCGCCGCGCAAGGGCCACTTCGTTGTGCTGCATGGCGGCCGTCGTCAGCATCTTGTTGACGACCTCCTCCTCCGGCACCGCGCCGTCCCCGTAATAGTTGTAGAGGAGCGGCCAATCCGACTGCCGGATCACCGCATTGCGACGGCTGGCCTCGCGGAAGAAGGCTTGGTCCTCCATCCCCAGCTTGTTGAAGGCCGGATCGAATCGCAGCCCCATGCCGGACGGATCGACGACGTGACGCCGGAACGAGACGTTGCCCGCACCGCATTTCTCCAGTTTGGCGCCGTGCACGAACCGCTCGCGCACACCATGAATACGTCCGTTGACGACATCCGCGGAAAGCGCCTCGAGCGACCGCAGGTGCCCCTCGAGCCAGCCGGGATCGAGGATCATGTCGTCGTCGGTGAAAAGGAACGCTTCCGCATCCGTCTCCAAAGCCAGAGCGATGGCCTTGTTGCGGGCACTCGAATATCCTGCCACCGGCTCGTGCCCGTAATGCACCGGCCACGGCAACCCGGCGACGGCCGGTCGGACATAGGCGTCCCAGGCACTCTCCGGATTGTTGTCGGCCACCACGATGCACAGACGGACGCCCTCCGGCACACGCAGCTTTGCCACCGATTGCATGAGCTGGTCGAACGTCTGCGGCCGCTTGTACGTGCAAACGAGCAATGCCGCCGATTGAATTCTGCCGCTTCCGGCCATCGTCTCCACCGTCCCGATCCCGATGTCCTTCTATAGACCAGACGGCACGCGTGGCGGTAGCCTCGCGACGCGGCCGCCCATCCCGACGGAGCCCATGCCGATGCCTGCATATGAACTATCGCGCCTGACGGATCTGACCGGCTGGCGGCAGCGACTGGGCGAGTTGGACCCGATCTTCTTCGACGCCAGCGCCACGACGTCCTTTCCGAGCCCCGAGGCAAAGGCCGCATTCCGCGAACGCTGGCTCGGCCGTTTTCTCACGACGTGGCCACATCTGACTCACGTCGCTTCCGACGCCGAGGGGCATATCGTCGGCTATATCCTGGGTGCCCACGAGAACCCTGCAACAGATCCGCGCTTTGCCGATATCGGCTACTTCCGCGAGTTGGCACCGCTGTGCGACCGCTACCCTGCACACCTCCACATCAATCTCGCGACCCACGCGCGCGGCAGCGGACTGGGCTCGCGCCTTATCGAGGCCTTCCTGGCCGACGCACGCGCAACCGGCTGCCCCGGTGCCCATCTCGTGACCGGGCGGGACAGCCGCAATCGCTCGTTCTATGCCCGCAATCGCTTCACACTCGCCGCCTCGCTCGATTGGGCCGGTACGCCCATCGTCATGCTGGCCCGCGCGCTTTGAGCCCCTTGCCGCTTCCCTGCCACCCGCCCGTTGGCTTATGACTTCTGCCAATGCAGTGCAGCGCTTGCCGTGTCGCGGCATCCGATGTGCGAACGAACACGAATTGGGGAGACGCCATGGCCGACGCCGAGACAACGTACGACTACATCATCGTCGGGGCAGGCTCGGCGGGTTGCATCCTCGCCAATCGTCTCTCCGCCGACCCGAACGTGCGCGTCCTGCTGCTCGAAGCGGGCGGCAAGGACAATTATCACTGGATCCATATTCCCGTCGGCTATCTGTACCTGATGGGCAATCCGCGCGCCGACTGGTGCTACAAGACTTCCGAGGAGCCGGGTCTCAACGGCCGCGCGCTCAACTATCCGCGCGGCCGCGTGCTCGGCGGCTGCACCTCGATCAACGGCATGATCTACATGCGCGGCCAGGCGCGCGACTACGATCTGTGGCGCCAGATGGGCAATCCGGGCTGGGGATGGGACGACGTGTTGCCTTTCTTCAAGCGCCACCAGGACCAGCACGCGCTCGATCCAGACGCCTTCGAAGGACTGCACGAACGCGGCGGCGAGTGGCGCATCGAGAAGCCGCGCATCTCCTGGGAGATCCTCGACGCATTCCGCAACGCGGCGGAGCAGGCCGGCATCCCCAAGATCGACGACTTCAATCGCGGCGACAACGAAGGCTGCGGATATTTCCACGTCAACCAGCGCTCGGGCATCCGCTGGAATACGTCGAAGGCGTTCCTCAAGCCTGTCATGCATCGGGCCAATCTCGTCGTCGAAACGCATGCGCAGGCCGAACGCCTGATCCTCGACGGTAAGTCCGTCACCGGCATCACCTACCGTCGTGGGAATGAAACGCGTCAGGCATACGCGCGGCGCGAGACGATCCTGGCGTCCGGCGCCATCGGCTCTCCTCAGATCTTGCAGCTGTCCGGCATCGGTAACGGCGAGACGCTGCGCCGTGTCGGCATCGACGTACGCCACGAGTTGGCGAGCGTCGGCGAGAACCTGCAGGACCACCTGCAGATCCGCTGCGCTTACAAGGTCTCGGGCGTTCCCACCATGAACGAGCAGTATCGCAGCCTGATCCGCCGTGCAGGCATCGCGCTGGAATACGCCCTGTGGCGGCGTGGACCGATGACCATGGCGCCCTCCCAGCTCGGCGCCTTCACGCGCTCCGATCCCTCACGTGAGACCCCCAACATCCAGTACCACGTGCAGCCGCTGACACTGCCGAAGTTCGGCGATCCGCTGGACCCGTTCCCTGCCTTCACCGCGAGTGTGACGAACGTGCGCCCGACGAGCCGCGGCTGGGTGCGCATCACGTCTCCCGATCCCCGCGCGCATCCGGAGATCCGGCCGAATTACCTCGACACCGAGGACGATCGGCGGGTGGCCGCCGATTCGATCCGTGTCACCCGCAAGATCATCTCCATGCCGGCCTTGCAACGCTACAAGCCCGAGGAGTTCCGCCCCGGCCCCGAGATCGATGGCGACGAGGCCTTGGCCAGGGCCGCCGGCGACGTCGCCTCGACCATCTTCCATCCCGTCTCCACCTGCCGCATGGGCAGCGATGTCGCTGCCGTCGTCGATCCGCGCCTGCGGGTCAAGGGTCTGACGGGCCTGCGCGTTGTGGATGCGTCCGTGATGCCGTCCATCACGTCGGGCAACACGAACGCCCCCACGATGATGATCGCAGAAAAGGGGGCGGCAATGATCCTGGAGGATGCGCGCGTCTCCTGAGAGCCCACGGCGGCAGGCGCGGCGGCCTACTGCAAGAGCCAGCGGTCGCGCCATTCGGTGGCGGCCTGCGCCGCCGCCACACGATCCTTCTGTGGCAGCTTCTTGAGCAGGGCTTCGAGCACCTCGTCCTCGACCCCGCTTTCCTTGGCGACGAGATGCCACTTGGCAGCTTCGAGCGCGTCCTTTTTGACACCCCGGCCATACGCGTAGCAGCGCGCCAACCGGTTCTGCGCCACGGCATAGCCCTTGTGCGCGGCAGAACGGAAAAGCTCGGCGCCGCGTTTCTCGTCGACGGGTACGCCGTGCCCTTTGAACAGGACGACGGCGTATTCGATCTCAGCTTCGCCGTAGCCGGCATTGGCGGCTTTTCCGAACCACTTCGCCGCTTCGAAGGCATTCGGATCGGTGCCCGTGCCCGTCGTGTAGAGCGTCCCCAGATCGTACTGCGCGGCAACCACGCCCTTCTCGGCCGCGTACTGCATCAACATGAAACCCCGGCGCGGGTTCTCCACCTTGCCCTGGCCTCTGAGGAACAGCAGCGCCAGATTATAGGCTGCGGACGCGTGCCCCTTCGACGCCGCCTTCTCGAACAGCTCCGCCGCCTTGCCGGCATCCTTCTTGACGCCGTCACCTTTCGCATAGAGCACGCCGAGGCCGAACGCGCCCTCGATGTCCCCGAGTTCCGCCGCCTTCGCGTACCATTTGGCGGCAGTTTCCGCCGATTGGGGCACGCCCAGACCTTCGACGTAGAGCCGCGCGATCAGCGTATGTGCCTGCGGATCCCCCGTTTCCGCAGCCTTCTGCGCCAGCTCGAGAGCGGTGAGATACTTGCCCTGATCGAAGGCCTCGTATGCGGGATCGCGCGATCCCGTGCCCCCGGAAGGCAGGCTGGTGGGACCCAGCGACGCCTCCCCGCCGGCGCGCGGCGCACCCGTCGATACCGCGCCGGGGACGAGGTTGGACGGCCGCTCGGTGGGCGCGACCTTCTTACTCTCCACCTTTGATTTTTGTGACTGCTTTGCAGGCTTGGCAGGCGCGACGCGCTGTTGCCAGGAACTGGTTTCCGACAAAGCCGTCGTCGCAGACACGGCGGCTCCCCCGCACGCCAGCGGTAGAATCAGCATCCATCGGCTGGGCCAACGCCGCATCCGTGCAGCCTCCCCGAGTTTCACGCCGCGCCGGTCTGAGGCGTCGGTGCATCCGCGATGGCGGCCGCGAAGCGCGCAACGATCTCGCGGGCATCCGAGGGCGGGACGCCCCCTGTCAGCGAAACGGCGATGAAGTCCGCGCCCTCGGACGCCAGAATCCGGGCTTCCTCCGGCGTCTCCACATCGAATGCCACACACGGGATCTCGAATATCTCCGCCCACCACGCCACGAGCTCCCGCCGCCGTTCGATCGCCGTCTCCCGCTCTTTGACATGCGCCGGAATGCCGAAGCCGACGTACTCGGCACCAGCCTCGCCGGCCTGCATCGCATCATGCCGCGAGCGTCCCACGTCGATGCCGACGATGCCGCGCGTGCCCATGATCTCGCGTGCCTCCTCGTAGGCGCGCTCGCACGCCTCGACGACACCCAGATGGACCCCGTCGGCCTTCAGCGTCCGCGCGAGCCGCGCGTCGTCGAGCAGCAGTGCGGCGGCGCCCGCCTTCTGACTCATGATGACCAGAGGTTGCACGTCGCCCGCCACCAGAGCTTTTCCGGGGAGCGGCGCGATCACGACCGACGCAATATCCGCCACTCCCAACGCCGCCGCGAGGCGCTCGCTGGCTCCTTCGGCAACGTCCAGCATCACGATCAGACGGGTCGGCTCTCTGGTTTCGCTCACGGCGGTCCTTGCTGCGCTTCTTGAGATTGTACGCTTTGTGTTGGCGGGCATTCGGGCAGAAATCGGGCAGGCACGTGGCGTTACCCCAGCCATTCGTCACGTACCGTGAACGCGCAATCGCTTTCGGCTGCGATCAGGTCCAGCAAATGCCGTGTTTCCGGCACGCGCTCGCGAAGCACATGACGGCACGTGTGTAACTTACCAGCGAGGAATTCCGGCGGATAGCCGCGCTCCTCTCCATGCGCCTGCCGCCGGGCGGCGGCAAGCCCGATCCGGAGCCACGTCCAGCCGAATGCCGCGAGCCCGACGAGCGACATCGCATGCCGTGCACGCGCCATGGCCACCGTCGCGCCCTGCGCCCGCCGCAGCGTCGCGATCACCGCGAAAGCCTGCTCCACACGAGCGAGCGCTTCCTCGAGCAGGCGCGCAAGCTCCGCTCCCTCGGACCAGCCCTGTACCGCACTGGCCTGACGCGTGGTCTCTCGGCTCGCGGCGAGAAAAAGCGCCAGTGCGCGACCGTTCTCCATCACCGCCTTGCGACCGACCAGATCGAGCGCCTGGATGCCGTTCGTGCCTTCGTGAATGGGGTTGAGACGGTTGTCGCGATAGTGCAGTTCCAGGGGGTGATCGCGCGTATATCCCGCGCCACCCAGGATCTGGATCGCATTCCAGTTCGCGCCCAAGCTCTCCTCCGAGACCCAGGCCTTGAAGACGGGCGTCAGGAAATCGAGCAACAAGCCGGCATCGGTGCGCGCATCCTGCGTAAGCTCGCCTTTCTTGATGTCGCCGAGCGTGGCCAGATAGAGGCCGAACGCCATGCCACCTTCCGCGGCTGCCTTTTGCTGCAGCAACATGCGCCGGACGTCGGCATGTTGCACGAGCGATACTTGCGGCGTCGCCGGATCCTTCTGATCGGGCGACCGTCCTTGGACACGCTCGCGCGCATAGGCAAGCGAGTAGAGGAAACCAGCGCTCGCGTGCGCCACCGCCCCCATCGACACGCCGACGCGCGCCTCGTTCATCATCGTGAACATGCAGGCGAGCCCCTGACCAGGTCCCCCGACGATCTCGCCGATCGTATCCCCGCCCTCGCCGACGTTAAGTACGGTGTTGACCGTGCCGCGTTGTCCCATCTTATGGTTGAGCCCAGCCAGCACGACGTTGTTCCATGGACCCGGCCGCCCGTCAGCGTCCAGGCGCTTGCGCGGCACGATGAAAAGCGAGATCCCCTTGACGCCCTTCGGGGCTCCCTCGATCCGCGCCAGCATCAGATGCACGATGTTCTCGGACATGTCGTGCTCGCCACCCGAGATCCACATCTTCGTGCCGCGCAATTTGTAACGCCCGTCGCCGAGAGGCCGCGCCGTCGTCGCGATATCTCCCAGCGACGATCCGGCTTGCGGCTCCGATAGCGCCATGGTGCCGAGAAAGCGGCCCTCGACCATCGGCAGCATGTAGCGACGCTGCTGTTCCGGCGAACCGTGCTGCGCGAGAAGCTCAGCCGCACTCATCGTCAACAGCGCGTAGTTGGCCGCCGAGACGTTCGCCGCCTGGAACCAGAGGAATGCCGCATTGGCGACCGTTCGCGGCAGGGCGAGCCCGCCGTGTTCGGGATCCGCCGTCATGCCGTAGAAGCCGGCCTCGCGGAACGCGTCGAGCGCATGGGCGATTTCCGCGGGCAGCACGACGCGCCCGTTCTCCATGCGCGGCTCGTTGTCGTCGAGCTGCCTGTAGCTCGGCAGGAACCGGTCGGTGGCCAGCGCCTCCGCCGTCGCGAGAATCTGTTCGATGCTCTCGCGGTCGTGGGTGGCGAACGCCGGCAGCGCCAGAACGTCGGCGAGGGTCAGCACCTCGTCCAGCGTGAAACGGAGATGGAGTGGATCGATCACGGTCATGTGGCCCTCACTCCGCCGGCGGCTCGGCGCCCGTGCGCGAAACGATCAGTCCGTAGGCCTCCGGCCGCCGGTGCTTGGCGAAGTTGAAGATCGTCTCCTTGTAGGATTTCGTATGATCGAGATCGCAGCGCGCCACGATCAGTTCGTCGCCCAGCGTCGTCGCCATCGCGACCGTCTCGCCCGACGGCGACACGATCTGCGAACCGCCGATCAGCTTGCACCCCTCCTCGACCCCGGCCTTGGCGACGCCAACCACCCAGGTGCCGTTCTGATAGGCGCCAGCCTGCAGCGACAGCGTGTTGTGGTGATAGCCGAGATGATCGTGTTCGGGCGCCACCGGATGATGCTCGGGCGTGTTGTAGCCGAGCACGACCATCTCCACGCCTTGCAGCCCCATCACGCGATATGTCTCCGGCCAGCGCCGGTCGTTACAGATGCACATGCCGAAGATCCCCCCCAGCATGCGCGTCACCGGAAAGCCGAGATTTCCCACCTCGAAATAGCGCTTCTCCAGATGCTGGAAGGCGCGCCACGGTTCGTGCTCGGCATGGCCCGGCAGATGTATCTTGCGGTATTTGAGCGCGATATTGCCGGACTTGTCGACGAGGATCGCGGTGTTGAAACGGCGTTTACGCCCTTGCTCCTGCGTCAGCTCCGCGTAGCCGATCTTGAAAGCCATAGCGAGCCGTTTGGCTTCCTCGAACAACGGCAGGGTCTCGCTGGAGGGCATCTCCGTCTCGAACCATGCGTCGATCTCGTCCTGGTTGTCGAAATGCCAGCGCGGGAAGAACGTGGTCAGCGCCAGCTCAGGGTAGACGACGAGATCGCAACCATGCCCCTTCGCCTGCCGCATCAGGTCGATCAAGCGCTCGACGACCCGTGACCGGCTTTCCCCGCGTGCGATGGGGCCGAGCTGCGCGGCGCCGACGGTGACGATGCGGGACATGGGCATTCCCTCCTCGAAGCTTCCACGATCATCGGGTGACAATCGGCGTCCGACCGCTACCCTTGATGCCGACCATATCACGCCGCAGCCAGGGAGAAGCACCGTGAGCTACGAGAACATCGCCTACGAGGTGGACGGTCCCATCGCGCGCCTCTCGCACGACCGTCCCCAGATGCGCAACGCCGAAAGTCAGGCCTTGCTGGACGAACTGGACGATGCGTTGCGCAAGGCCACGGCGGATCCCGCGATCCGGGTCATCGTGCTCGCCGGCAAGGGCGACCATTTCTCGGCCGGTCACGACCTGAAGGAAGGCGCCGCCAAGCGCGCGAACTTCACCGTCGAGCAGCGGTGGGCCTATGAAGAAATCTACTATCTCGAATATGCCCTGCGCATCTGGGATTGCCCGAAACCCACCATCGCCGAGGTCCAGGGCGCCTGCATCGCCGGCGGCTTCATGGTGGCCAACATGTGCGACCTCATCGTCGCCTCCGAGGACGCGTTCTTCGCCGATCCGGTCTGTCAGACGCTGGGAGCGGCGGCTGTCGAAGTACTGATCCACCCCTGGGTCATGGGGGCACGCAAGGCGAAGGAGCTACTGTTCACAGGCCGGCGTCTGCCGGCACAGGAGGCCCACGACATCGGCATGGTCAACAAAGTGGTGCCCCGATCCGAACTCACGCGTGAAACGATGGCCATGGCGTCCCAGATCGCAAAGGCCGAACCCTTCGCGCTCAAGCTCACCAAGCGCTCGATAAACCGCACTCTCGATGCGCAGGGTCTGCGTGCGGCGCTGCATGCCCACTTCGACACGCACCAGTTGAGCCACGTGACGGAGGCCTTCAAGGCCGCCCGCGATCGCGGCCTCGAAACCGCGATCAGGAAGGCGAAAGACTAGGCGGGCCCTGTCCGGCGGGCCGGGCGCGCGGCGTGTCTTCACGCCACGCGCTTCACCGACCAAACGTGCCAGCCGACGACGACGACGAGCACCGCGCCACCTATGAGGTCGGTCAGCCGGTTGGGATCGATGAGCCCGATTGCGGCCACTCCCAGCGCCAGCCGTTCCCAAAGCGCAAGGCGATCGAGCAACCGCCCCTCGATCGCAAAGCACAATGCGATCGTGCCAACCGTTGCGACGAACGTCGCCACGAGTTGGTCGAGAAGGCCGCCGCTGACGCCCAAGATCTGCGGCTGATAGAGGAACAGGAACGGCAAGAAGAAGCCCGGCAGCGCGAGACGGCACGCGGTCAGTGCCGTGCCCCAGAAGCTCGCCTTGGCGATGTTCGCCCCCACCAGCGCCGCAACTGCGACCGGTGGCGTGATCGCGGACAGGTTCGCGAAGTAGAAGACGAACATGTGCGCAGCCAGAACCGGCACGCCCAGTTCGACGAGCGCGGGCGCCCCGAACAGCGCGACGATGAAATAGGCCGCCGACGTCGGCAAGCCCAGTCCGAACACGAGGCACGAGATCGCCACGATCAACGCCAGCGTGATGAGGCGCCCGTCCGCCAAGTCGAGCATGGCGAGGGACAACCGCTGCGCGAAGCCCGTGACACTCAAGACCTCGACGAGAATACCGATGACAGCGATCACCGTGGCGACGGACGCCCCATCGCGCGCGCCCTCCAGGAACGCGCTCACGATACGCCGCGCCCCCGTGCGCACCCCCGAGACGATGCCCTCCCGCACCACACACATCAGGAGATCGAGGCCGAGCAACAGCAACACGCAGTAGAGCGCCGAATGCCCCGCGGGAATGCCCGTCGTCAGCAAGTAGATCAGAAGGACGACCGCGGCGAGCAGATGCCACTGGCCCAGCGCCTCTTTCGCCAGATTGACGTCGCCCAACTCGTTGGCCGCGCTACGCGCATCCAGTCCGAGCGTCGCGGAGCGCAGATCCACCGCCAGCACCAGGAAGCCGTAGTAGATGAGCGCCGGCACGATCGAGGCGACCATCACGTCGGAATAGGGAATGCCGGTGATGCCGACGATGAGGAAAGCGGCGAGACCGAGCACGGGCGGCATGATCTGCCCACCCGTCGACGCCACCGCCTCCACGGCGCCGGCGAACGACGGCTGGAAGCCGTAGCGCTTCATCAGGGGGATGGTGATGGCCCCCGTCGACGCGACGTTGGCGACCGTGGATCCGGAAACGGTCCCCATGAGACCGCTCGAAATCACGGCGACCTGGGCCGGGCCCGCGCGGCTGCGCCGCCCGACCGAAAACCCGAGCTTCACGATGAAATCGAGCGCGCCCGTGGCCTTCAGCGCACCGCCGAACAACATGAACATGAAGATGGTCGAGGCCGACAGCGCCGTGAGCCCGCCCAAAAGCCCCTGGAAATAGGGTACGGACGAATAGCCCAGCAGCCGCTGGAAGCTGATCCCCGCGTGCGCCAGCACACCTTCCGGCATCAGGTAGCCCCAGTAGCCGTAGGCGAGCCCGATAAGGGCCAGCACCGGGATCGTCATACCCCACTGCAGGCCGGACAGCAGAAGGGCCACCGCGATCAGCCCCGTTGCCGCGGCCATGTCGGCCGTATTCGGCAAGAAGCTGCGCGCGTCGATGAAGTCCTCGTATTCATGATGGATGTAGACGGCGATGACGATACTCGTCACCGTAAGCAGGCCATAGAGCAGCGTCTGCGCACTGCTCTTGTTCCGCTCCATCAGCACGAGGTAGCCGATGACGAGCGCGAAACCCAAATGCAAATTGCGAAACTGCCCCGTCGGCAGGGCGAACGTGAAGAGTTGCCAGATATGCGCCACGACCATCAACGTCGCGGCGATCGCCAGCGACGTCGATACCCATGGCCTGGCGCCTTCCGCTGCGCCGTCAGGCTCCGTGACCATTGCGTTCCCGCCGTCGCTGGCTTGGCTCATGGGGACAGATGGATTCCCATCAGCCCGCGATCTTCAACTCGTCGCGCCACACGCCCTTCTCCTTGAAGTACTGCGCAGCACCCGCATGCACGGGATAGGCAGGGAGAAGGTACCGCGTGGCGAAAGCGGGATCGAGGCTCTTGAGGGCGATGCCGCCGGTCTTTTGCACCTCGCCGATGTTCTCGAACACAGACTTGGTGACGTTGTAGACCAGTTCCTTGGATGCGTCCGCACGAGTGGCGGCGATGCCCCCGAACGAAAGCATCAGCGTCGGTTCGGTGAGGGCAGGCCACGTATCGGGCTTGACCACGGCACTGAGAACGCCGGGGTTCAACTCCTGTGCCTTCTTGATCAACGCTTCGTCGATGGGGAGCACGCGCACTTTGTGCGTCGTCTCGAGCTTCTTCATCGTGCCAGACGGATTACCGACCGTCAGCAGCGAGGGAATGCAATCGACCGCTCCCGAGGCGAGCGCGTCATATGTTTCGCTCCACGAGCCGAACGTGAACTTCACCTGGTCGTGGATGCCGGCCGCCTTGAACAGAGCATCGAACAGGCCGCGCGTGGCACCACCGGCCGTCGACGGCATGACGCGCTTTCCCTTGAGATCGGCCAGCGTTTTGATCGAGCTGTCGGCGCGCACGATCGGGGTGCACTGCCATACCGTATAGGCGAACATCTGCACCGCCGGGACGGGCTTGTCCTTGAATTTGCCCTCCCCCTTGATCGCCGGCTCCCAGTCGGTCGACGTAGTCTGCCCGAAATCGATCTGCTTCTCGCGCAGGAGCGCCATGTTCTCCGACCCGCCCGCCGTCGCAAGGGACGTGTGCTGCTCCTTGGTGTGCTTGCCCGCCGTGGCCGCGAGCACGGCGATGATCTGATACCCCGTGGAGCCCAGGCTCGACGATCCCCACTTGTAGATCTTGCCCTGCGCCAGAGCGTCGGTCACGAACGACGGCATCAGCATCGAGGCGCCGGCCGCACCGGCTGCACCCTTGAGAAGCGATCGGCGGTCTTGCTGCGTCATGTTCATCTCCTTTGGCTTGGGGGCTGCGCCCCGATCCACCGGGTTTCTTAAATCGGGCGCATCCTACGGCCCGCAACCCAGCCTTTCAAGGCTGGCACATGCATCTGTCGTCGCAGGGATACGTCCGAACGGACGGATCACGTCGCATCGTCGAGGCGAACGACTTGCTTGCCGATGTTTCCGCCCGACAGCATGTTGACGAGCGCCGCTGGGGCGGCCTCGAAGCCAACGGCGACGGTCTCGCGGTATTTCAATCGGCCCTCGCGATACCACACCATCAATTGCTCGAGCGCGGCGTCACGGCGCGCCAGATGATTGCCGATCCGGAAGCCTTGCAGCATGACGCACTTGTCGAGCAAAACGCCGACATTACGCAGCCCTCGCCGCTCGGTGGTGTTGTATTGCGAGATCTGTCCGCAGATCGGAACGCGCCCGTTCTGCCGCATCAGCGGCAGTACGGCGTCGAGGATCTCGCCCCCGACATTGTCGAAATAAATGTCGACGCCATCTGGGGCGGCAGCCGCGAGCTTGGAAGCCACGTCGCCGGCCTTGTAATCGACGCAGGCATCGAATCCGAGGTCCGCGACCACATGCCGGCACTTCTCCGCTCCGCCCGCGATACCCACCGCACGGCATCCCAGAATGCGCGCGATCTGGCCGACGGCGCTGCCGACGGCTCCGGCCGCCGCCGATACGACCACGGTTTCCCCCGTCTTGATCCGTCCGATATCCGTGAGCCCGACCACTGCCGTCGCGCCGGATTGTCCGATCAGTCCGAGCCCCAGCGAAAGCGGGCTCAGATCCGACGGCAATTTCCGCAGGCCTGTGCCGGAGAGGACTACGTGCTCGCGCCATCCGAACTCGCCCTGCACGGCGTCGCCAGCCGCAAAATCGGGATGCCGACTTTCCGTCACGACGCCGACGCCGCGCCCGATCATCACGTCGCCGGGGCGCAGCGGGTTCGCGTACTGGCCGTGGCCGCCGCTCATCTGCCGCCGCATGTAGGGATCGATAGAGAGATAATCTGTGCGCACCAGGACTTGCCTTTCGCCGGGCACCGGCATGGGCGCATCCTCGAGCCGGAAGCAACGAGCATCCGGCATGCCTTCCGGCACGCGGACGAAGATGAAGTGACGGGTCCTGCTCATGCCGCGCTTGCTCCGGGCCGGTTCGATCGATGCCGTTACGATGGCATCGATCGCGGACACAGAAAAGGCGGCGGCGTCACTTCGTCTCGTCGGCAGCGCGATGGTAGATATCGTCCGTGCGCAGGATATCGTCCTCGCCCAGATAGCTGCCGATCTGCACCTCGATGATCTCGACCGGAACCTTGCCCGGGTTCTCGAGGCGATGCCATTGGGTGGCGAAGATGTAGACGCTCTCGTTCTCGCGAACGAGCCGCTCGATGTCACCGATGACGACCTTCGCCGTGCCCTGCACCACCACCCAGTGCTCGGAACGATGGTGATGCATCTGCATGGAAAGCTTGCCGCCTGGCTTCACATGAAGAAGCTTCACCTGGAAGCGCGGCCCGATGTTGAGGGTTTCGA
>VFQT010000635.1_pt1 | contig 49604 bp, 41 predicted proteins | sample 3512381 | NCBI WGS metagenome assembly VFQT01 (sample SAMN10412376, study PRJNA504923) | tailings metagenome | isolation source: Relicate 2 Philex TSF3 active mining site | place: Philippines: Tuba, Benguet | collected 2017-08-29 | reverse complement strand
GGGGGGGGGCTGCGCTGCACATCAGCGGATTCCCGGACAAACAGGCGCCCTGCAACCCACCGCCCTCAGCGCCGCACCGGACCCTCCAGCAGCAAATCATCGCCAAGCTGCCGCCAGGTCAGTCGATCCAGTACCGCCGCTCCCGGGATTTCATCAAGGCCCCGGCCACCCACCGGGCTGAGTGCCGCTGCACCACCCACCAGCTTCGGGGCCACAAACACATGCAGCTCATCCAGCAGGCCCGCGTCAAAGAAACTGCCGAGCAGCCGCGGGCCACTTTCCAGCAGCACATGCGTCATGCCGCGGCGACCCAGCTCAGCCAGCACTGACTGCAGATCGACTCCGTTGAGCCCCTCACCTGCACGAAAGACCTCCACGCCCAACTCTGCCAGACGATCGCATTCCGACTGCGCGCAGGCGGAACCGACACAGACCAGCACCGGTGCTTCGGGCAGCGTTGTGATCAGTGCACTGCCCCGCTGAACCGCTGTGCCCCGAGCATCCAGCACGACTCGCAGCGGAGTCCGACCGCCGGAGCAAAAGGCCGAGCCATCAGTCGTCGGCATTCGTACGGTCAATCGCGGATTGTCTGTTCTCACAGTGCCCGCACCAGTAACGATGGCTTCCATACAGCTTCTGAGCTGATGCACATAGGCTCGGGATTCCGTGCCCGAGATCCACTGGGAATGTCCGGTTCGCGCAGCGCTGCGACCGTCCAGAGTCATCGCCCATTTGGCGTGCACCCACGGCCTCTGCCGCAGCTGCAGTCGCACAAACGGAGCGATCAGTGCCTCCGCTTCCCCGCGGCAGACACCCACATCCACCTGCAGCCCCGCGTCTCGCAGCTGCTGCAGTCCCCGGCCGGCCACATGCGGCGCCGGGTCCACGCACCCCACAACCACTCGCCGTACACCCGCCGCCAGCACCGCGTCCGAACAGGGGGGAGTTCTGCCATGATGACAGCAGGGTTCCAGCGTGACATACAGGGTGGCACCGCGAGCCTGCTCAGCGGCGGCTCGCAAGGCATGCACCTCCGCATGCGGCCCACCACACTCCTGATGATACCCGTCAGCAATCAGCCGGCCGTCAGCTGTCGTCAGCACCGCCCCGACCTGCGGATTCGGTTCCACTCGCCCGAATCCGCGTCGCGCCAGCGCCAGAGCATGACGCATCGCTTCCTCGTCGGATCCGAACCGCATCTCAGCCTCCGGCCAGCGAGCTGTCATCACCGCCCAGCAGCTCTCGCAGTCGTCGAATCGCTCGCAGATAACGCATGCCGGCCGCCGGAGCACTGAGCCCCAGTGCCTCCGCCGCTTCACTGTTGCCCAGATGCTCAAAGTGCCGCATCACAATGATCTCGCGATCACCCTCGTCCATCTGCTGCAGGGCCGCCACAAACCGCGACTGCAGCTCCTTCCGCAGAGCGGCGGCTGCCGGAGTCAGCTCGGCGTCACGCAGCAATGCCGCCAGATCCGCCGCCGACTGCTCGTCATTCCCAACTCCCGAAAAATTCTGTTCCCGATCCACCGAACGCCGCTGCGCACCGCGATGGCGACGATGCATGTCAATAATCCGGTCCAATGCCAGCTGCCGCAGCCACAGATGAAACGGCATCCCGGGATTTCGCAGGTAATCCGTCAGACGCTGAGATGCCTCCAGCATCACGTCCTGCACCACGTCGCTGGCGTCCACTCGGCGAGCCACCGCGTGGTCCAGACGCAGCTGCACCATCCGCCGCACCGCCTCACGATGACGATCCATCAGGCGGTTCACCGCCTCCGCATCACCACCCGCGACATCGCGGAGAATGTCCTGGGTCCTGTCACTCTCGGGCCACATAAATCGCATCCGGTTAAGACCCAAAACCACAGACCCGGAAGTTCTCTTCCGGGTCTGCATCGCAGCATTGCTCACTTCTGCTTCACGGCGGCCGCCGGCTGGTCAATGTCGAACGCGTAGCTCGTCGTCGACCTGTACTCGGCACCCGGCTTCAGAATCGTGCTGGGAAACTCCGGATGATTCACCGAATCCGGGTAATGCTGAGTCTCAAGGCAGAGCGCGCTGCGATGAGCATAGGTCTTGCCGCCCTTGCCCGCCTGACCCTTGAGGAAGTTGCCCGAATAGAACTGCACGCCCGGTTCCGTCGTCGTCACTCGCATCCGCCGCTTCGACTGCGGATCCACCAGCACCGCCGCCAGACGCATCTCGCCACCATTCTCTGCAGCATTCAGCACATAGTTGTGGTCATAGCCGATCGCTGCCGTCTTTCCGATGGATTCAATTCGATCGCCAATTCGAGTTCGCTTGCGGAAATCCAGCTCCGTGCCTTCCACCGGTGCAATTTTTCCAGTGGGGATCAGAGTGTCGTCCGTCGGAGTGTAATTGTCGGCATTGACCCGCAGCATGTGATCCAGCACCGTGGCACTGCCTTCGCCCGCCAGATTGAAATAGGCGTGATTGGTGAGGTTGACCGGAGTGTTCTTATCGGTTTTGGCCGAATAGGTGATCGTGATGGCGTTCTGATCAGCCGGGATAAAGTACGTCACCGTCACGTCCAGTTTGCCCGGATAGCCTTCATCGCCGTCCGCACTGCTGACAGTGAATTTGACACCCTGACCTTTATCGGATGACATCGGAGCAGCCGTCCAGATCAGCTTGTCCAGCGCCTTGTCCAGGCCGCCGTGCAGATGGTTGGGCTCGTTGTTGATCGCCAGAGTATATTCTTTGCCGTCCAGAGTGAACCGGCCTTTGGCAATCCGGTTGCAGACACGACCCGTCGTGCAGCCGAAATACTGATTGCCTTCACCCTCGTATCCCGACACGTCGTCAAAGCCCAGCAGCACGTCGGCCAGCTTCCCTGCAGCATCCGGGACGTGCAGGCTGACCAGAGTTGCTCCGCGAGTCATCACGCGGGCAGCAAAGCCGGACTTGTTTCCAATCGTGTAAATCTCAACCGGAACCCCGTCTTTGGTCCTGCCAAAGGCTTCCTTTTTGGGTTCAGCAGCGGATACCGCAGACGTCATCAGCACAGCTCCTGCAAACAACAGCGTCAGAATTCTCATGACCCCCCCGACCTCGAACAGAATACACCGCAGGCTGCTGGCCCGGCAGGATCACAATCCCTCCTGCACACAGGCCCGCAGGTGGAAATATCACGGCTGACTGCAGCCGCTGATCGCCCCGGTGCCTCAGCCATTATCGGGTTCCGCTTCCCGCCACACAAGCGAACCGGGATCTGTCCCGCCGGAAGGGCCCACCCTGCCCGTCCGCACAAATCCCGCAAAAATCGGGGCAACACCCCCTCAGTCGACGAATTATCACAAACCAGCCGGCCTGATTCCTGCAGACAGTCGGACGGTGACGCCTAAAACAGAGGGGCCCGCCCACTTTCAGGAAGCAGCCATGCCGGAAGGCCACACCATTCATCGTCTCGCCGCAGATCACAATCGCGATTTTGCCGGACAGCAGCTGAACGTCAGTTCGCCGCAGGGACGGTTTGCCGCAGGAGCACGCGAGCTGGACGGTCGACTGCTGACCGCTGTGCAGGCCCACGGGAAACATCTGCTGTACGACTGGGATGGCCGGACGCTGCATGTGCATCTGGGTCTGTATGGAAAATTCCGGCGGCATAAATCACCGCCCCCGGAACCTCGCGGCGCCGTGCGGCTGCGAGTGATCGGGCCGAAGCTGGCATTCGACCTGAATGGACCGACGGCCTGTGAAGTGCTCACCAGCGCCGAAGTCAGCAGCCTGCTGGATCGACTGGGAGTCGACCCGCTCAGAGCGGATGCTGATCCCGAAAAAGCCTGGGATCGCATCCGCCGATCATCAGCTCCGATCGGTACCGTGCTGATGAATCAGAACATCATTGCCGGCGTCGGCAATGTGTATCGCGCCGAAATCCTGCATCTGCTGCAGATGCACCCGGAACGCAAAGCCAGCTCACTGCAGCGAGAGGAATTCGATGCACTGTGGCGATTGACCGTGCACCTGCTGCAGATCGGGAAACGGTACAATCGGATCATCATCGCTGATCCGGCTGATGTTGGTAAACCGCGAGGCCGCATGACGCGTGACGAGCGTCTGCTGGTGTACAAAAAGGACTTCTGTTCGCGGTGCGATGGCCCTATTGAATCGTGGCTGCTGGCCGCACGCAAAGTGTTCGCATGTCCCCGCTGTCAGCGGAAGGGGCGATCTCAGGGAGAAGTGACGGCCGACTGAAGATTCTCGACGGGAGCCTGCAGTCGGCCACCCGTTGCTCGCTGCAGTGTCAGCTGGGCAATATTGAAGTCAGCGATGGAGCGGGCATATTCGCGGCGGGCAGCTGCCAGCGCCTGCAGGGACTGCAGGGCTTCCAGGGGCAAACCCTGACCATTTCGGATGCGTTCCAGATTCCGTTGATATGACTGCTCAGCGGATTCCACGGCCTGCAACGCGGTCTCGATCTGCTTCCGACCACCGGACACTCGCAGATGAGATTCCGTCACTTCGCGCGCCACCTGGTCCAGCATCTGCATGCGGCGAGCCTGAGCCTGGCTGATGCGGGCTTTTGACTCTCGCTGCAGAGCCTGTTCCCCAAACCCCAATTGCCGCAGTTCCCAATAGGCCATGGCATCCGCATCCAGCCGATCTGCGGAATGCCGCAGATCGCTGCCCAGACCACCGGCCAGGCCGCCATAGCTGGCGGACAGCAGCACACTCGGAATCAGAGGACTGTGTCGTTCGCGGTTGAGTCGCTCGACCGCCTCACCCACCAGAAAGCGACATTCCGCCAGCTCCGGTCGCGACGTCAGGGCCGTCGCAACCAGTTGCTGCACATTCTGATCAGCGGGCACCAGTTCAATGGGAATCATCCGCGTGTCGGCGGGTTTGAGCACACCAGGCTGATTCCAGCGAACCTGTTCGGCCAGCCGCGCACTGGCTGCGGCCGCTGCTTCCTCCGCTCGCAGCTGCTCACAGCGTCGCAGTGCCAGCTCCGTCAGCGCACGGTCATGATCGGCAGCGGTCCCGGCGCCGCTCTTCGCGAACTGCCCGGTCGTTTGCTCCAGTTGCTCCACCAGGCCAACCACCTCATCGCAGATCGCCAATTCCTGTTCGGCACGCAGCAGCTCCATGTAGCCCGTTCCGGCCGCCAGCATCGCATCATTCAGTGCCGCTCGCGCACCCTCCCGACGTGCCTGCACTGTCAGTGCCGCAATCCGCGGCTGAAAAATCGCGTCCGCCACGTGAAACTGTGCCACGACTCCGGGGATCGCCGGAGACCCGGCACCGACCGCACCCGCACCAAGTCCCCCGTACACACTGCCACGACTGGTTTCGATGACGCTGCCAGCCACATCCTGAATCCGACCCTCGTGCTTGTTGTAATTCAGTCCCGCTCGCAGCGACGGCAGCTTCAGGGCCTTCGCACGATCGAGCTGACCATAGGCCTCCTCAACCCGGGCTTTGGCAAATGCCGCCTCAGCACTCCGGCCGGAGGCCAGAGACAGGGCCGTGGCCAGATCCAGTCGGCTGATCTCCGCTGCCGTGGCCGGAACATCAGAAACTTCCGGTGGCTGCGCGGACGCCGCCACCCCCGCCGCCCCCCGCGCTGTCAGATCATCAGGGTGATCGACGGTTCTGGCAGCAGCCGACACCGGCATTTCTGTCATTCCCGCCGGCATCGACTGCACAACCAATTGACAGCCAGCAGACCAGAAACAGCTCAGTGCCAGTATGACTGCCGCTCGTCTTGACATGGTTCCACACTCGCTCAACTCAGGTCAGTATCCGGTCGCGGGCGAGGACCTGCACACGGCGATCACCGTGCACGGCGATGGCAAATCATCGCGCGCCCCCTCGGTTCGGAAAATCGACCGTCGAGCAATACCGGACACAGACTTTGCTGGTTGCGGTGACCGTGCCGGCGCGTTAAAGACGGCACGGCCGGTAAAGCTTGCCCAGGCTGCCCGCTTTACGGCGATTTTACCGCAGATTCAACCTTCTGGCCTTCCCGATAAGCGGCAGTATTTGCCGTAATGACCAGGTCGTCTTCTGACAAACCGGAGACAATCTCAATCTCTGTTGCCGTCCGCAGTCCGGTGTTTACGGGTTTCTTCTGCAGCACACCATCCGTTCCCACCGCCAGACACGCTGAAACCCCGTCCTGCTGTATGACAGCTCCTTTGGGCACCACCAGTGCGCTGTCATTCTGACCCACGATCAGTTCCACACTGGCGTACATTCCGGGACGCAGCGTTCCGAGGGAGTTTTCCAGATCAATTTCGACCAGCAGCGTGCGAGTTTGTTCATCGAGGGTCCAGCTCGTGCGGGAAACAGTTCCACTGAACAGCTGTTGCTGCAGTGCGGGAATTCGTACTGTGGCGGGACTGCCTGGGCTGATCCTGACGGCATCGGCCTCCGGGACCCGCGCTGTGACTCGCACCCGTGATGTTTCAGCCACGGTGAACAGTGAGGCTGACCCCTGGCCGGCCCGCGCCAGGTCTCCGGGATCCGCGTTTCGGGCTGTGACAGTGCCTGCGAACGGGGCGCGGATCTGCAGATATCCGCACAGCGTCTGCAGTCGCTGGACTTCGGCTGCGGCGCTGTCGCGGCGCGCTTCCATGGCCTTCAGATCCGCTTCCGCACGAATGCACGAGGCGCGTGCTTCACCGCGTCGCGCCGCGGCAGATCGCACCGCTGCCGCCAGCTCCTCCAGTGAAGACTCGGCCGCCGCCAGTTTCTGCACCGCCTCTTCCGCAAGTCGCAGGGTTACTGCACCAGATTCCGCCAGCCCCTGCAGCCGCTGTGACTCGGACGTCAGTCGAGCAACTTCGGATTCGATGCGTCGCCTGCCGGCTGCTGCTTCCGCTTCGTCCGCTTCCGCCGAGTGTTCGGTGGCCATCGCCAGTTGCACTGCCGCTGCGGCCTGACCAATCTCGGCCTCCGCCTGTCGCTGCAGCGCCTGCTTCTGTCGCAGCTCGTCCTCAAGCTCCGGCGCAGTCAGCACTGCCAGCAGCTGTCCGGGTTCAGTCACATTGCCGATATCCACCAGCACCTGCTCGACGATCCCCCCGCTCCGCGGATAAATCTCCACCTGCAGCCAGGCGCGAACCTGGCCGGGCTGCTCTGTCGACTGCACAATGCCCTTTCGTTGTGGTCTGCCGGTCTGCACGCGCGGCAGTTCAGCAGCGCGTGCACCGGCACCGGCACCGGCGTCTGCCGCTGCAGCGGGATCGGTCTGAGTCTGGCAGCCGGACAGTGTCAGCAGCAGCAGCGACGCCGTGGCCAGTTTCGAAAATTCCATCAACATGTCAGAGTTCCTCATCATGCACCCCGCTTCCCGCATAATGCCGACTGTTCGGATCCAGGGGATGCAGCGATGCTGTACTGACCCCGGGGCACAGGCAGGTGTAGGCTGCCGGCAGAACCAGCAGAGCAGCCACGGTGGCTGCACTCAGACCACCCATCACGGCAAGCCCCAATGGTGCCGTCTGGGCACCGCCGCTGCCAGTGCCCAGTGCCAGCGGCAGCATTCCCGCCAGCATCGCAGCACTGGTCATCAGAATCGCTCGTGATCGCTCCACTGCCGCAAATTGTGCCGCCACGGCCGCAGTAACCCCGGTTCGCCGCTGCTGTTCCGCAAAGCTGATCAGCAGGATCGCATTGGCCATGGACACACCCAGACTCATGATCACACCGATAAACGACTGAATATTGACGGTGGTCCCCGTTAACAGCAGCAGCAGACTGCTGCCGGCCAGTACCGCGGGCACTGTGGTCACAGCAGCCAGTGCCAGTCGAAACGACTGAAAACTGGCCGACAGCATCAGAAAGATCGCCAGCACAGCCAGCGCAAGCCCCACTGCCAGGCCACTGGTCATCTGACGCAGTGGCGGAATCTGGCCACGCAGCTCACAGGTGATGCGACCAGGCTTCGGCTGTATTCCCGATTGTTCCAGCTCATCCTTCCGAGCATTGTCCTGCTGCAGCACTCGCCGGACGACAGCATCCACGCGGGCTGCAGCTGCACCGAGGTCAGCGCCGTCGATACTGGCCGTCAATGACAACTCACGCTTCATATTGTAACGATCGAATTCCCCGGGCATTTTTCCGGAACTGAGGTCCGCGACATCCCGCAGCAGTACCGCTCCACCGTCTTTTTTCAGCACGGGGATCGCTCCGAGGTCTGCGGCCGAAGTCAGAGCCGGCTGGGGAATTTCGACCTGCACCTGGTAACCAACCCCGGTTTTTGGATCGGGCCAGTAACTGGGGACGATGAACCGGCTGGAGGACGTAGCGGCCAGCACCGATCGGCTGATCTGATCCGTGGTGGCTCCCGCCAGACCTGCCCGTTCCCGATCAATCTTCACGTCCAGTGTGGGATAGTCCAGCGACTGCACGATCTGCACATCCCTCAGCACAGGCTCACGCTGCAGCTCTGTTCGCAGTCGCTGCGCAAAGTCCCGGTTCTCCGCCAGTGAACCACCACGGACTGCGACTTCCACTGGAGCCGCAGCGCCGAAGCTCATCACTTCGCTGATGATGTCCGAAGGCTCAAACGAAAAACGCAGTTGCGGAAACTCCTGCAGGAATCGCCGGCGAAGTTTGCGCTTCAGCTCGTCCGTTCGTACGCCCGAACCGGGGCGAAATGCCACTCTGAGTATCGCTTCTTCAGGTCCCCGCGAAAACTGATAGACGGAGTTGACCGGAAATGAAGCCGGCACTGTTCCTGCATACCCCAATGACAGTTTCACATTTCCCGCGCCAGCTTCCTCGTCGATCGCCTGAAGTACGCTGACTGCATATCGCTCGGTGGCCTCCACATGTGTGCCGTCGGGAGCTCTGAGACGAAGTCGAAATTCACCCGTCTCCGCCCCTGGGAAAATTTCCAGCCCCGCCCGCTGTATCGATTGCCAAGAACCCAGCAGGCACAGCACGAGGTACACAGGGACCAGCAGCCAGCGAGAGCGGATCAGGGCGCCGGCCAGTCGCTGCAGTGCTGCTGCAAGTCGCCCACCACGCTCTGCAGTCCCGTCTGCGGCGACGCTGTGCCCGGCACGCAGCAGCCAGACACACAGGACGGGCACCAGCGTACTGGACAGCAGATACGAACCAGTCATCGAAAAAATCACTGCCAGTGCCAGCGGAGCGAACAGTTCGCGAGGAGCTCCCTGCATGAAGAATGTCGGAAGGAACACCGCCAGCATGCACAGCAGAGCCAGCAGTCGCGGCACCGCCGTCTGCTGATTGCCACGCCAGACCGCCAGTGCGACAGAACCAGTGCGACTCAGTTGCCTGTGAATGTTCTCGATCTCCACCGTCGCCTCGTCCACCAGAATCCCCACCGCCAGCGCCAGTCCACCCAGTGTCATCAGATTGATGGTCTGTCCGGTCAGCCACAGTCCCGTCACGGCAAACAGCAGGGCCAGTGGGATATTCAGGATGACCACGAGTGCACTGCGCCAGTCACGCAGAAATACCAGCACCATCAGGCCGGTCAGAGCAGCTCCCAGCAGGCCCTCGGTCGACAGGCTGGAGATGGCTCGCGTCACATACGGCGACTGATCGAATTCAAAGGACACGCGGATGTCGTCGGGCAATTCCTTCTGCATCGCCGGCAGTGATCGGCGAATCTGATTGATCACCTCCATCGTTGAAGCATCTGCGCGTTTGGTGGCGAGGATATAAACCGCGCGACGCCCATTGACCAGAGCGTAGCCGGTTGTCAGATCGGCAGAGTCTTCAATGGTGCCGATGTCCCGCAGATACACGGTGTGCTCGCCCGTACGAATCGGAATTCGCCCCAGTTCACTGAGATCCCGCGCCAGAGCATTTGTCGGGACGGCCGGATACAAATCCCCAACACGGACGTTGCCTGAAGGAGCGATCGTGCTGCCGCGAGTCAATGCGGTGATAACTTCGTCCGGTGACAGTCCGCAGGCCTGCAGTCGTTCCGGATTCGCCCGAATCACGACGCTGCGTGCCGAACCACCAAATGGGGGCGGGGCCGAGACTCCCGGCAGCGATGAAAACATCGGTCGCACCCGAAACAAAGCCTGGTCCTGAATCTCGGCAACTGTGCGAGTCCCGCTGGAAAGCACAAGATAGCCCACAGGCACACTGCCCGTATCAAACCGCATCACAAACGGTGGTACGGTCCCCGGTGGCATCATGGCCCGCGAGCGATTGACGTAGTTGATGGTTTCCGCCATCGCCTGCGCCATGTTCGTGCCGGGATGAAACACCAGCTTCATCAGCGCGGTGCCCTGCACATTCCGGCTTTCCACGTGGTGAATGCCGTTGACGTACAGAAAATGATACTCGTAGTAATTTGTCAGCAGCCCTTCCATCTGGGCAGGATCCATTCCTCCGTAAGGCTGACAGACGTAGATGACAGGCAGATTCAGAGCAGGGAAGATGTCCACCGACATCCGCCGAATCGGCAGCTCCACACCACGGGCTCGCAGCCAGTCGTCCATGGACGCCGGTCGAACTGCGCTCAGTCCAATCAGCACCAGGGCCAGCAGCAGCACGACGACCGTTTTCGGACGTCGCAGTGCAAATCCTATCGGATTCATTGTTACCTCCCCTGACGCAACCACACGCAGCCGCACACAGCGGCAGCACCAGCCCCCACACAGAGCGAATTCGCATACAGGCTGTGGCAGTCTAGCCCAAAAATCGGCAATCTGCCCGTGTCAACCGCGCGTGGAGTGGAAAACAGACACTTTCCGGCGACCGAACATTCCGGGATGCTGCCTGAAAGCAACACAGACGCGGTCCGGCTGCAGCCCGCAAGCAACATCACCCATTCCCCAATCCCGGCATCACCTTTTGCCGACTCGGCCAGGTTTCATCATCCGGCGCTTGCATCTGCACGCTCCGCACGACATAACACACGCAGGACGTGCGTGCGCCGTCTGCGATCCGGCGGGTTTACCGGCCTGCAGCAGACGGCCTTGGGTCTCAGGGGCTGCTTCAGTGCAATGTCCGTTCTGCAAACACGATGAAACCAAAGTCATCGATTCACGTACCAGCCAGGACTTTTCCATCCGCCGGCGCCGTGAATGTCTCAGTTGTGGACGCCGTTTCACAACCTATGAACGGATCGAAGAATCGCCCATCCGCGTGATCAAAAAAGACGGAACTCGCGTGCCCTTCGACCGCGACAAAATCCGCTCCGGTATCGAGAAAGCCTGCTACAAGCGGCCCGTCAGCCCGGAACAGATTGATCGACTTGTCGGTGCAGTCGAAGCAGCCATCTATGAAGACGGTGAGCGCGAGGTTCCCACGCGTCGGATCGGCGAACTGGTGTTCAGTGCCCTGCGTGATCTGGATAAAGTCGCCTTCGTGCGGTTTGCCTCCGTGTATCGCGAATTTCAGGACGTGCACGACTTTGTGGAGGAGTTGCAGCCGATTCTTGACGGGCGCAGACGGGATCCCAGGCCCTGATGTCTTCACAGATTGTGAACAATGCTGCCGCCTGGCTGCACGCCCGGCTGGTCTCCGTGCCCGCACCTCTGCGCGCGGCCGTCGCTCTGATCGCCGGCATTCGGGCCGCGGACCAGTGGCGCTGGCCGACTGTGATCCCGGCCGCTGTGGCACTGGTCGCTCTGCTGCTGTCCCTGCCCTGCCGTCGCCGAGCACCGGTTACCGAACAGCTCCTGCAGCTCACCTCACTGCTGATGCTGGGAGGTATGCTCTGGTCACTGCACAGCTTCGGCAGTGATGGCCGCAGGCCCGCCAGTCTGCTGGAACGCAATCCCCAGCTTCAACAGTCCTCCCTGCGACTCACCGGTACCGTCGCCGGCATCCCTTCGACAGCCGTCGCAGATGCCGCGCCGGCACCCGCAGCCCCCGCCGCAGCAGTCGCCGCTCCGCAGGTCAAAATCCGCACCCACTTCCTGCTGCATGCCGAGTCCGCAGCGCTGACCGATCATCCCGAATCGCTCAGCGGCCTGTGTCGCATTACCGTGGACGGAGACGTTTCGCAGATGCTGAGCTGGGGGGATCGGGTGGAACTCACCGGGCGACTTGAACTGCCGCCGGAACCCATGAACCCGGGCGAATTCGATTATGCCCGTTACCTCCGCCGCAGCGGGATTTCAGCTGTCATGTTTTTGCGACATCCGGCCGCCATTCGCATGCTGGAATCCGCCGGCACGTGGTCAGCCCGCGGAATACTCAACCGGTTTCGCTGCAGCACCGTACAACTGCTGCAGCAGCACCTGTCGCCATCCGGTCGCGCCGCGGCCGAAGCTCTGCTGCTGGGTAACCGCGGCTGGATGAGCAGTGATGTGGAACGACAGTACACCGTCAGTGGCACCATGCACCTGCTGGCCATCTCCGGTCTGCACGTGGGAATTCTGTACGTGTTTATCGTGCGTGTCTTCCATCTGCTGCTTGTGCCGCGTTCCCGCGGGCTGGTGCTGGCGGCGACGGTGTGTCTGCTGTACGCCTTTCTGACCGACCTGCGCCCATCGGTCCTGCGTTCTTCTCTGTTCATTCTGCTGTCGGTGATCGGACAGTTGCTGTGTCGGGAAATGCGACTCAGTACCCTCATCGGGCTGACTGTACTGATCCTCGCCATCATTGATCCGGCAGTGGCGTTTGATGTGGGAGCGTGGCTATCGTTTCTCGCAGTTGCGGCGCTCGGCTGGGTCTCCGCCGGTGCTGATCATGATCAGTCCCGCTCCGCTCCGCCGGATGCCGTAACCATGCCGCAGCGGCTGCTGCTGGCTGCCACTGCCGCGGCTCAGTGGACACTCCGCTGCAGTCGCCAGATGCTGGCCGTGACCATGCTCTCCGCTCCCCTCGTGGCATCCCAGTTTCACCTGGTCACGCTGACCGGGATGGTTGTGAATCTGGTGCTGATTCCGCTGACCACCGCCGTACTGATTGCCGGGTACATCTTCGTTGCTGTGGGCAGCCTGATTCCGCCGCTGGCCACCATCGTCGCCTGGCCGTTCAGCGGACTGCTGGAGCTGTTGAACCTGGGTGTGGCTTACAGTGCTTCAGTGCGTTCCGGTTATCTGCTGATACCGGATCTGCCCGGCTGGTTTCTGCCGGTCTGGTACACGCTGCTGCTTGCCGCTGCAGCCACTCGACCACCGCTTCGTCGCTGCCTGCAGCTGGCAATGGTCGGACTGCTGCTGGTTTTGTTCCCCGCGGTCTGCAGTCGCCCCGTGATCAGTGGCATGGTCTGCACGGTGCTCAGTGTGGGACACGGAAATGCTGTCGTCGTCGAAGCTGATGACCGAGTGCTGCTGTTCGATGCCGGTGCCATGCATCGAGGCAAACGGACGGCCGATCTGGTCGCCGGTTTTCTATGGCATCGCGGACATCGCATGATCGATGCCATTATCCTGTCGCACCCCGATGCGGATCACTACAACGCTGTTCCTGATCTGCTGGAAAAAATGCCTGTGGGGCAGGTGCTTGCCAGCCACCAGTTTTTTGCTTCTGACAGCCCCGAGATTCAGCGTCTGCTGACGGCTCTGCAAAAACAGCAGATTCCGGCAACCATACTGCAGCACGGCGATTCCCTGCGACTGGCCGAACTGCACGTCGATTTTTTGCAGGGTCAACTGGATTCCGCGGAGCTGGCTGACAATGAATCCAGCCTTGCCGCCGTCCTGCGCTGCCGAGGCCAATCCATCCTGCTGCCCGGTGACCTGGAGGGCAGCGGTCTGCAGCAGCTGCTCAGCAGGCTGCCGGCCTGCAGCCTGCTGGTCAGTCCGCACCACGGCAGTCCCGCCGCCAATCCGCCTGAACTCGCCCGACAGGTCCGCCCTGCTCATGTCATCGTCAGCGAACGAGATGAACGCCATCAGGCCCGTCTGCGGAAATCCTATCCGGATTCGCAGCTGCTGTTCACCGGCCGGGCAGGCGCCGTGGAGTCCCGTATTGATGCGCGAGGCCGGCTGATTGTCAGCAGCTTTCGCTGAGCCCCGATCAGCGCAGCGGTGCTGACAAAGGTTCGATCACCAGTACCGGATTCCTGCCACACCCTGCCTCGTACAATCACTTTCGGCAGTTTCTGCCACAGCTGCTGCTGCAGACAGTGAAAAACACACACGGGCAGGTCCTGTGTATGCCACATTCGCCTGGCCCGATCTTTGCCTTGGGACTCTGTCAGCAGATACTCCCGTCTTCCCATGTTTATTACAGGCAGCCGACCTGATCCGGCCCAGGGCTTCGCTCGACATGCACAGAGTCGTTGTGGATGAACCTTATCGGTTTGTCCCGCCTTATCGCAGCCGCTGGTTTTCCAAACTGTTTCGCCTGTGGCTGAAACCGTTCCTGCGGCGGCGCTACGGACTTGTCGATTACACATTCACGGGTCTTGAGCATCTGCGGGGCAGCCTTGCCGCCGGTGAAGGGATCATCCTGTGTCCCAATCACTCCCGCGACGCTGACCCCCTGCTGATCGGAATGATCTGCAAAACAACGCCCTGCCATGTGTTCAGCATGGCCAGCTGGCACATCTTCAAACAGTCGCCCGTGGAAGCTGCAGTCGTTCGCATGCTGGGAGGTTTCAGTGTGTTTCGCGAGGGCATCGACCGCGAAGCTCTGGATACTGCCGTGCGAATCGTGGCCGGTGCCGAACGCCCGCTGGTGATTTTTCCTGAAGGCGTGATTTCCCGGTCCAACGATCGCCTGCTGCCGCTGATGGACGGCGTCTCCTTCATCGCTCGCATGGCCGCCCGCAAACGCGCTGAGCAGGCTCCGACATCACGCGTCGTCGTGATACCCGTCGGCATTCGCTACGAACTGCTCAATGATCCGGCATCCTCTGCCGGACCCTCGCTGACACGCATCGAACAGCAGACTTTCTGGAACACTCACGAGGATCAGCCGCTGCTGGATCGCATCCGCCGACTTGGTTCTGCCCTGCTGGCGGCTCGCGAAGTGGAAATTCTCGGTGAAGCCCGCCAGGGCCCCATCCGCTCCCGTATTCGCAGCCTGATCGATGACGTGCTGCAGCCTTACGAACGACGCTGGTTTGGCAGGCCACGCACTGGCGATGTGGTGATTCGAGTGAAGGATCTGCGAGTGGCGATTCTGCCCGAGCTGCTGCGCGGCAATCTGTCGCCGCAGGAAACTCGCGAACGCTGGAAAGTACTCACAAACTGCTACTACTGCCAGACACTGTCATTGTATCCCGAAGGCTATCTGGACCCAGGCGAACGCGGCAGCGTCACTCCGGAACGCATCGTGGAAACCGTGCATCGACTCGAAGAGGATCTCACCGACCGCGTCACGCTGCGACCTGAATGGCGAGTCCATTTCCGCATCGGCGAACCAATTCCGGCAGAGGCCGGCAGGAAACCGCGCGGCGAAGACCCGCTGCTGAAGGAACTGCGACAGCGAATGCTGCAGCTGCTGGGAATTCAGGACTGGTGGCCGATGGATCCCATGACCGTGCTGGAAGAACAGCCTGCCGCCGCGGAGAATCCCTCGTAATTCGCTGCATCCTTCCCTCCTTCAGTCACAACCGCATGACAGGTCTGCTCCCGGAAGTTGAATTCCTCGTTGAGCCGTACCTGTCCGGCTCCCGCATCGATTCCTTTCTTGCCAAACATCTGCGGAACTATACCACGTGGCGACTGCATCGCCTCGTGGCAGAAAATCTGGCGTGGATTGATGATCAGCCTGCGGAACCGCCCGATCGTGTGTTCACCGGCCAGCGGGTTCGCATCAGACTGGTCGAGCCACCGGATAAACTACTGGACCCCTGCGATACTCCTGTGCGGATCGTCTATGAGGATCCGTGGCTGGTCGTCGTCGACAAGCCCGCCGGTCTGGTGGCACACCCGGTCGGCGACTTTCAGGAAGGCACGCTTTCCAATGTGCTGCAGAGCCATCTGGATCGGCAGACCGCCTTTCGCGGTATGCTGCGTCCCGGAGTTGTGCATCGCCTCGATCGGATGACCAGCGGACTGCTGGTGACCGCCAAGGAACATCTGTCGCATCGGCTGCTGTCGATCGATTTTCAGCAGGGAAAACTCTCCAAGGCCTACGTGGCCCTGGTCGAAGGTTCACCGGACTTTGAGACGCGGATGATTGAGCTGCCGATCGGGCAGCGTCCCGGTGGCAACAGCGTGCTCATGTCCGCTCAGGCAGATGCCCGCAATCGTCGACCGGCGCGAACTCGAGTCACCGTGCTGGAGCGAAATGAGGGCTGCTCGCTGGTTGAATGTGTGCTGTTCACAGGCCGCAATCATCAGATCCGTGTGCATCTGGCGCAGTTGGGCCACCCGGTGCTGGGGGACGAATATTACGGTCCGTTTGGCACAATTCGCAAAGCCCCGCGTTTCGATGGTGACGACCCCACCGAACAGCGCCACGCCCTGCACGCTGCGTCACTCGGATTTCTGCACCCCATCCTGCGCGAATGGATGACGTTTCACGCTCCACCCCCGGATGACTTCCACGCACTCGCCATGACCCACGGCGGCGAAGAAGGTCGTGCGTAAAACGCCGACTGCCGGTCTCAGCAGCGGCAGCTTCTGCCGCTGCGGACGTTCCTGCCGGACAGGATGCCGGTGATCGGTCTTGAGATCCACGTGGTGGCGGAGCTAACCTGTGATGCCTGCACTGCAGTATCGGTTTCTGCAGTCAGACCTCCGCCACTCGGTTTCCCGTTGCCATCGGACATGACTCTGCATCGTCTGACAGAATTACAGTCCGTTCTGCGGCCGCGCTGGTGCCGCGCCGTGCTGCAGCGCCTGCTGCTGCTGTGCTGCCTGCTGCTGTCAGGCGGCTGCGCAACACAATCCTACTCCTGCGGTTCTGCCGCCGTCTGGAAAACAGCGCCGGAACTGGCCGCCATCACTCACCCGCAGATTGAACGCGGCAAACCTCGACCCGTCATCGACGGCTTCGGCTGGGTCTGGGGCATTCCGGCTAAACTGATCCTGTTCGATCGTCGAGTTGAAAACCATGCCGTCAGTCGGGAAACCGAAAACGCCATCGCAGCTTATCTGCAGAGCAATGAACTGGATACGGTCAAAGTCCGCCTGAATCAGTATCGCCCCGGCGACGACTGGAAGCGGCTGGTGGCCAACAAATCCGTGGGAGCCGGCTGGAGATATACCCTTGGAGTGCTCAGCGTGGCTGGCGAAACGCTGCTGCCCGGGCGGCTGTTTGGGGGTGATCATTACAATCCGTTCACCAACACCATTCATGTTTATTCCGATGTTCCGGCCATTGCGATTCACGAAGGCGGACACTCAAAGGATTTCGCCGGACGTACCTGGAAAGGTACGTGGGCGGCGGCTTATCTGATTCCCGGTGTCTCCCTGTTTCACGAATCGATTGCCACCGGCGACGCCATCGGCTGGCTGCGGGAGTACGGCGACGCAGAAGCGCAGCGGGAGGGTTACAACATTCTGTATCCCGCCTATGGGACCTATGTCGGCAGTGCGATTGGTGATCCGTGGGGCATCGGGTACATCGGCGGAGTGCTGGTGGGGCACGCCGCAGGTCGCTGGAAATCCGCCCGTGTTCCGGACGATCCGCCGCAGAAAATGGTTGCTCCGGATGATGCTCCCGAGTCCGGTGAATCGCTATAATACCATTCTGTAGTACCGTTCTGTTCGACGGTGGCAGCAGCCATCAGTCAATGCTGCCCTGTGATCCGCTTTTGCGCAGAAGGCTCCCCGTGTCAGCTGTTCCCGATACCAATCGCGTCATTCAGGCTCTCCAGCAGTGCCTGCCGTCTGTCATGCGATGGGGTGGTGCTGTGGCTCGCCGCATGCGTCAGTACAATATTGCCGTGGAGGGCAAGTCGTCCGGCAATGCCAACACCGATGCTCTGACCCTCGCTGACCTGACTGTTCAGGAGCTGCTGATTGCTGCACTGCGGGATGCGGATCCTGTGCTGCGACAGGTGCGCGTGCAGGGTGAAGAAACTACCGGTGACATGTCGCGTTTTGCCTCGGACAGCCCGCTGGCTGTAGCCATTGATCCGATCGATGGCACAAAACAGTACCGGGACCGAACCGGTAACGGCTATTCACTGATCTGCCATTTGCATGATGACTTCAACCCGCTCTATTCCCTCGTGTTCGCTCCGGATATGGGGCCGCAGGGGACATGGGTGGAAGTAACGCCGACCAGAATTGTCTGCGGGCCGGATGATCCTGATCGCACGGCGCGACAGGTGCTGGATACGCTGCCGGACCTCACGGCACCTCGCACCAGCCCCGGTCCTGGCATCTACCTGATAGGTTTCCAGCACCGTGATGCTCAGCGAGCCCGCGACGTGGATGCTCTGCCATGGAGAAACGGAACGCTTGCCGGTCGCACTTCCGATGAAATGCAGGGCAGCATCTATCCTTTGATGGCTGTCGGTGAATATGTCGGTTCGCTGATTCATTCGCCCAATATCTACGACTTCCCGGTCTCGATGCATATCGCCCGGGTTCGCGGTGGTGACGCCGTGTGGGTGCACAACGGGCAGCCTGTGGACTATCGTTCGCTGTGGCTTGATGAACGTGCGGGCATGCTGCGTTATCCCGGTATCGTGGCCTGCAGTGAAGACCCGGACGTCCTGCAGTCGCTGTGCCATTTGTCTGCGGACTGGAATCCCGTTCGCTACGCTGACTGACCCTGACTTTTGCCAAAGCAGCGATTTTTATGCCTCAGGTACTGACATCTGCCGACGGCGTCGGCTTAAGACTTTCCGAGCTGCGTTCCGGCGGCAGTGACACGCTGCTGATGCTGCACGGGGTGGGTCGAGCCGGTCGGACATTCTCCTCGCTGGCCACCATGTTTCCTGCGCGATTCCGAATCATGGCCCTCGACTTTCGCGGACACGGGGAATCCGGGCGTGCCGGTGATGCCTATCGCATTGTCGACTACCTGCTGGATGCACTGGCGGCCATCGACGCTTTGCCCGGTCAGCTGGCTGTTTACGGACATTCCCTCGGATCGCTGGTGGCCGCGGCGGCCGCCTCCGCTCGACCTGGTCGCATCAGTGCAGTACTGCTTGAGGATCCTCCGTCGGCCGCCTTCTGGGCCGGACTTGCCGACACTCAGTATCACCCGACATTCCAGGCCATGCAGAAGTGGGCAGGACGACTTGATCTGTCCGTATCTGAGCTGGCCGGGAAACTGGGAGACGAGATTGTCAAAAGCTGGCCGGATGGGCGCGTGATGCGAATTCGCGATGTTCGCGACGCTGTCTCTCTGCGGTTTTCGGCCGCCTGCTGCCGCCAGCTTGATCCGGCCGTGATGGCCACAATTCTGGCCGGCAGATGGATGCAGAATTTCCGCTACGAAGATGCCTTCGGCGGTGTCCGCTGCCCGGCTCTGCTGATGAGAGGTGACGTTTCGCGAGGCGGCATGCTGTCAGAAGAGGATGCGGCATCCCTCGCCGCTCTGCTGCACGATCCCGTGCGACTCGACTTCCCCACGGCCGGACATCTCCTGCACTGGCAGGTGCGTTCCGAGCTGGCCGGACTGGCCGGCGCGTTCCTCGAAAGCCTCTGACTGCAAAGATCTGTGGATCATGATGACCGGACATCCGCTGGCATCCGAGTGGGATCTGGATCCCGCCTGTGTTTACCTGAATCACGGCTCCTTCGGCCCCTCCCCGCGACCGGTTCGGGAAGCTCGTGAAGCGTGGAGTCGCAGGCTTGAGCGGCAGCCCATGCGGCACTTTTGCCGGGAAATGGAGATTGAGCTGGATCGGGCAGGTGAGGTGCTGGCGGGATTGCTGCATACACAGCCCGATCGACTTGTGCTGCTCGATAATGCCACGTTCGCCATGAATGTCGTGGCCGCCAGTACTCCCCTGAAACCCGGCGACGAAGTTCTGCTGACTGACCATGAATACGGTGCCGTGCGAAACATCTGGCAGGCTCGCTGCCGGGCTGCCGGGGCTCGCACCGCCTCGGTCTCACTGCCATTCCCGCCACGACCGACTGAAACCACGGCCGCCATCGCCGCCGCTCTGAAACCTGAAACGAAACTGCTGGTCGTCAGTCACGTGACTTCCGCCACCGCCTGTGTGCTGCCGCTGCGTGAAATCTGTCAGGCAGCCAGGCAGCGGTCAGTTCCGGTCTGTGTCGACGGTCCGCACGCTCTGGCGATGCTGGATCTGCAACTGGACAGCCTCGGCTGCGATTACTACTGCGGCAGCGGCCACAAATGGCTGTGTGGCCCGTTTGGCAGCGGTTTCCTCTGGGTGCACCCGCGTCGACGCGATGCCATCCAGACTCCAATTGTCAGTTGGGGCGGCAGTATTGCCGGACGTCCGGCCTCCTGGAAGGACAGCCTGCAGTGGCTGGGTACACGCGATCCAGCACCGCTGCTGGCACTGGCGGATGCCGTCCGCTTCTTCACTCCCGATGTCCTCGCGGAATATCGCCGCTGGTCGCACGCGCTGATCAGTGCAGCACGGCAGCGTCTGCTGCAGATTCCGGACGTGACTCCGTTCTGTACCCCCGCTGAAACCGATTTTGTCAGCATGGCTGCAGTGGAGCTGCCGCAGACGGCAGGCTGGAAACCCGGCTACCACGGACACCCCGATTCTCTGCAGATTCAGCTGCGGGATCGGCACGGCATTGAAGTGCTCACGGGGTCGTGGAGCGGTCGACGGTTTCTCAGGCTGTCAGCCCACCTGTACAACACACCGCAGCAGCTGGAGCTGTGCACAGCGGCCGTGGCAGAAATTCTGCAGCAGGAACGCCGTGACCGCTGACCTTCCGACAGCAGATCTCAGATCCCAAAACTTTCTCGCAGCAGCTGCGGTACATGCTGACCAAACTGAAACGAACGTCCGGTACGCACATTGTGAAACACCACCACAGCCGGGCTGAACAGTGCGGCATCCATCGCATAAAAGTCGTGATTGGCTGCCTTGAACAGCGACAAAAAAGTCTGTCCGTGAGCGGCTGAAGAACCTGACGGAACTCGCGGACCAATCGCCGTGATCAGGTCGTCCTCGCAGCGTACCCACAGGTTAACCGTGGCTCCGTACAGGATGGCGTCATTGGTGCGACCAATGCCCTGCAGGTCATGTTTTGCTGTTGGCGGCAACGGCGCAGTTCCCGTTCCGCTGATCAGCACATCCAGCGGGAAATGCAGCGAGTGCAGCTTGTGCAGTGCTGTTTCAACGGACCGCGCCACCACCTGAATGTTGCCAGCCTGCGATGCCGTGCGGGCGACAGCCAGTTGCAGACGACAGTCTTCCGGCAACTGACCGCGAATGCTGTCAATTGCCGCAACAGTCGGCAGCTGGCCGGCTTCGAGCACTCCCACAGCACTCGCGGTGCCGGTATCGCCCGCTTCCGTTTCCGGCAGCTCTGCAAACAGTTCTTCGCTGCGAGCCACGGCACGCATCGGTCCGGAGCCCATGGCAAAGTAATCGTCTGTCTGGATCTTCCAGCCCGCATACTGACTGCAGAGACATGCCGGTATCGGATGATCAGTCTGCACCCACACCTGCGGCAGTGACAGTTCACCGGAGGATGGGGTCAGTCGGACATCGGCGAGGTCGGCAAGGCAGACGCGAGCCAGCAGCAGACCCGCTTCCAGTCCGCCTTCTGCAGACACACCGAAATCCAGCACTTCGGCACCGGCAGTCTCTGTCGCGGTGATCCGCAGCACCTGAGCTCTGGAGCGGGCAGTCTGCAGCAGTGCGGCGGCTCGGGAATTCAGCAGCAGTTGTGAGGCAGTCATCAGAGTGTACCGATTTCGCGTAAAAGAGTTGGTGGTCCGGCGAGCGGGCCTGCAGGAGCAGCAGAGTGTAGCTGCAGTCCGGGTCTGGCTGTACCGGACCGCCTTCAGCAGGGCCCGCTTCCCGCTGCCCGGATTTCGCAGGCTCCCCGAATTCCAATCTCACACCCATCACGAAAACCACAGAGTTCGATTAACATCCGACAGATATGAACTCACCGCTGCCAATTCCGTATCATCACCCATCCTGCCTGCCTCCCGAGCAGTTGCTGGCCGACTGTCTGCTGCGCACCAGTCGTCACAGCGGCCCGGGAGGACAGCACCGCAACAAGGTTGAAACTGCAGTTGAGCTGATTCATCAGCCCACCGGAATTTCCGGATTTGCCGCCGAAACTCGCAGCCAGGATACCAATCGCCAGACCGCGTTGTTCAGACTGCGACTGCTGCTGGCAGTGCAGCTGAGAACTACTGCAGCGGCGGAAGTCCAGCCGTCTGAACTGTGGCAAAGACGCTGTCAGAAACAGCGAATCGTCTGCAATGAGCGTCACCCGGACTTCCCGGCATTGCTGGCTGAAGCGCTCAACGCGATTGATGCGAAGGAATATGACGTACGTCGGGCCGCAGCGGCCCTCGGGTGCTCGACCTCACAGCTGGTTCGATTTGTGGCGCGAGTTCCCGATGCGCTGCTGATGGTCAATGCCGCCAGACAGAAGCAGGGCCTGGGGCGACTGCTGCCCTGACCCAGCTCCGACCGCTGCCGGACATCAGGTGCCCCAGTTACCGCTGCCGTCCCAGTTCGCAACCCGCGACAGGAACTCAGCCGCACCCCGCGAAAACTCAGCAAACAAATGCTCGCCCTTCTCCGCATTGGCATGCTGCGGTGAACCCATGTGACCAGGCACCGTGCGATCCCTGGTTGTCCAGCCCCGGTACGCCGGCTCAAATCCAAATTCCACAGGGACTGTCTGCAGACCGCTGATGTCCTTCACAAGCTGCGGAGCAATCCGCAGGATCATGGAGGTCTCCCATTCACAGGCGTGACCCATCGAATGCTGTACCAGATCCGCACGAGTCTCCCAGGGACGAGCAAAATCCCAGTAGGTTGCAAACAGCAGCAGCAGATCATTTCTGTCCCGATAACGCTGCCGAGCCTCAAACACGGCCTGCTTGCCCGGGACTATGTTCCCGCCATGTCCGTTCAGAAACAGGATCCTTCGAAAACCATGCGCCAGTGCCGTGTCGATGGATTCGTTGATCAGGTCCAGGTAGGTTCGGGGCCTGGCGGACAGTGTCCCCGCGAAATCCATGTGATGATCCGAATTGCCCAGCCACTGCAGCGGCGCAAACAGGACCTGTGATCCTGAGGAAATCGTCAGTCGCCGAATCACCTCACCCAGCAGCATGCTGTCGGTGGCCACCGGCAGATGATGTCCATGCTGTTCAATTGCCGCGACGGGGAATACCACAGGAGTATCCGGGGCCAGTTGCTGGATCTCAGGCCACGTCAGATCTGCCCAGTTCATTGCTGCTGCCTTTCAAACGGAGGACACTCGCAGCACCGCGCTGCACACTGCCCTGCACCCTGCGTATCCTGGCAGGTTCGGGCAGCATCGCAATTCTGCGAATGTATTCAGCCGGTTCCAGGGGCATCGTCCTGCGCCGGAATTCGTCGCGCCAGTCGTCGCACCAGCGCCGGCAGTGAATTGCAGAAATCGCGCAGGCACGAATCCGGTCGCTGCCGCGGTACCAGCACCAGATCCAGACCAGCAGGAAGCCGGCCGGCACAGTGCCGAAAAGCTTCCCGAAGCAGACGCTTTTTTCGATTTCGCTGCACCGCACCGCCGTGCTTTCGCGATACGCTCAGCCCCACTCGCGTTCGCTGAGTTCCGTTGAAACTGGCAAAAATCAACAGGTGCGCATCGCCGGCCCGCAGGCCACTGTTGTAGGCCCGTTCAAAATCCCCGGTAGTGCGTATGCGACTGCTGGGAGGGAAAACGGCTCTCGGAGCTCGATCCGTCATGATTCCGATACCCCGAACCCTCTGAAAAATCCGTCGCAAACACCACCCAAACCACAGTCCGGCCGATGCAATCTCTTCAGATTCCAACCTGATTCCCCGGAATTTCCAGTCAAAATGCCCCTGCATTCGACTTTTTCTGCCCGGGATTTATTCTGAGCAGTGCCGGCCGTTTGGAAAACGGTCGCATGTAACCGCAGGACCGAGGGTATGAAGATTGATTACGTATCTGCGGCTGTCGGTCTGTCAGCCTTCGCCGGCGGTACCGCTGTTGCCCTCTGGCATGCCAGACGACGCCGACAGCCGGACTCCCCGGAATGTTCCCGGGAAGAGCGGCTGTTTCGCAGTCAGCAGTATCTCCGCCGCACGCAGTCCGGAGCCTTGCTGGCACTGCTCGGACTGCTGATCTTCCTCAGCGACTTCCTGCCCCTCGTAACACGCTCCGCCAAAATTGCCACGATCTATGTCATCTTCATTCTGTTTCTGGGACTGTGGCTGGTGCTGATGGGGCTGGCTGATGCCATGGCTTCCCGCGCTGCGTTCAGACGGTCCCTCAGGCAGCAGCGAGTGGCACGCAGAACAACCGGACTTCCGCCTGCGCCGGCAGCCGCACAGTCACGAATGCCCGCAGATCATCGATAAAAAACGGCTGCTGTAGATACAGCAGCCGTCGTGGCAGATGTCCATTCAGTGGCAGGGAGATCACCTGATCGGCGGAAAGGCCGGCACTTCCCAGCTCACCGGATCGACCGGAGTTGCAGCTGGTGGCAGATCATTGGTCGGCATGGGAACGGGTTCTCCAGCCGGAACCGGAACAGGCACCGGGTTAGGAACCGGGGCCGGAGTCACATCCGTGCTCGGTGGAACCGGAGCCGGCGGCGGAGAATACTCAGGTGGCACCGGGGCCGGCTGGTTGTGAGGATGCGACATCGGGACGGGAGCAGGCATCGCGCAGCCAGGCATCGGAGGAGCAACACAGCTCGGTGTGGCCAGCGGGCCGCTGCAGTCAGGACCCGGACCAATCATAATGTGCGGTGCATGGCAGTCAGGCGCCACCATCGGCTGGGCACACGTCGGTGCATGACAGTCCGGCTGCACGAAAGGCTGAGCACATGTTGGAGCATGACAATCGGGCTGCACCACGGGCTGGGCACAGGTGGGAGCATGGCAGCCAGTCATCATCGGTGACGAGCAGTCCGGCATCGGGGCACACGTGGAGCATTCACCGCAGCCTGTCATGATTGGCATGGCCGGTTCACCGCAGCCACCGCATTCCACACAGCTGTTCATACCGGAGAACGGATGCGATCCCCACGAATCGCCGGCAAACAGCGGTCCCGGACGACTCGGCAGACTGGTCTGTTTGCTGCGACCGAAGCCGCTGAACAGTGAGGTCTTTCCGTTTTTCCTGGCTCCACAGTGGCAGGTTTCGGAATGGGACTTCGAGGACCACGAGGAGGAGGAGGAGAGGCAGGAGCTGCGACCGCCGGAGACATTGAGACAGCATCCGGTGGCTGCAAAGGCCGTGAGGCCGAGGAGGAACAGACAGGAGCGACGCATGGCTTCTTTCCAGACAGGCACCCTTCCGCCGAAAACCAAACGTTTTCAGAGCGCGAAAGAGTTCGTATCCCGTCCATCGGATCAGCCATTTGGTAAACTTTAACGGTTACGCAAACTTTTTTGTTTTTTCTGATTTTGCGGCCTGCAGGCTGTCGATACGCGCGAAGTCCGATTCGTCGGAACGGTGTGAACCGCAGAATCTGCCGGTTTTCCCCCTCGTCCTGCCTCGATATACTTCCGGGCAGGCCGCTGTTTCAGCCCGGCCGAAATCCCGCATTCACGGAGGAAGCGGCGATGAAAACCGCTGCATTGTGTACACTGTCCGCTGTCATTGCCGCAGGCACTGTGATGCTGTTCCAGCAGCTTCCCGGGCTGACCGACGCCGCCCAGGCACAGCAGTTCCGCAGACGTGCAACGCCCGCTCAGGCCGTCTCAGCTGATGCTGAAGATGCTCCGACCCAGCAGATTCTGCAGGATGCCCTCAGCGATATGACGCCCCCGCGCGTCTACAACGCCGCCGGACTTGCGCCGGACGAAGCCGTTGCGTCGTTTGTCTACGAAGCCAATGATCGCAGCGTCGTCAACATCGCCACACGCATCGGCGCTGCTCGCGGATTGCTCGGTGAAAACCCCACCGCCGACTCAGGGTCCGGCTTCGTGCTCGACCACCGCGGACATATCCTTACCAACAATCATGTCATCGAAAGTGCCCAGAGAATTCTTGTCACCATGCACACCGGTGAAGAGTTCGAAGCCGAACTTGTGGGTCGCGAACCCATCAACGATCTGGCTGTCGTACGCATCTCGGCCCCGCCCGAAAAACTGGTTCCCGTGCGGTTTGCGGACTCGTCAGCCCTGCAGGTCGGTATGCGGGTCTTTGCGATCGGGAATCCGTTCGGCCTCGAACGCAGTATGACCACCGGCATCATTTCCAGCCTCGATCGCACTCTGCCGGTCACTCGAGCACGCTCCATCAAATCTGTGATTCAGATCGATGCTGCCATCAACCCAGGCAACTCCGGCGGTCCGCTGATGAATTCCCACGGAGAAGTCATCGGCATCAACACAGCCATCGCCAGCCGCACCGGCCAGAACTCGGGCATCGGGTTTGCCATTCCCTCCAACCTGGTCGCGCGGATCGTCCCTGAACTCATTCAGCACGGTCGCTTCATTCGACCGGAATTCGGCATCGATGAGGTCGCCAAAACCGACGAAGGCCTGCGAATCATTACCATGAATCCCGAAGGTCCTGCCGCCAAAGCCGGTCTGCGGGGGCCCGAAATCCGACGCTCCCGACGCGGCATCTTCACCTTTGAATCACGCGATATCAGCACGGCTGATATCATTGTCGGAGTCAACGGGAAAAAAACACTGAAGCCCGACGAATTCCTGTCAGAAGTTGAAAGCCACAGGCCGGGTGATCGTATCACAATTGAAGTTCTTCGCGGCGGCGAACAGGTCTCAGTTCCCGTGCTGCTGGAGTGAGCCACCGGACCGCAGACGGGCGTCCACGCAGGCCGCCACTACAAGGTCACCCACGACGTTCACCAGCGTGCGGGACATATCCAGGATGCGGTCCACACCCAGCACAATCGCAATACCATCCGCCGGCACATCCACAGACTTCAGCACCACGATGATCAGCGGAATTGATCCGCCCGGCACACCTGCTGTACCCACCCCCGCAAGGACGGACATCAGGACCACTGTAATTTGCTGACTCAGTGACAGCTCTGTACCAAACACCTGAGCCAGAAACAGCACCACGACGCCTTCAAAAAGTGCCGTGCCGTTCTGGTTGCCCGTGGCTCCCACAGTCAGCACAAAATTGGCTGTCTCAGGCGTCAGCTTCAGCTCATCATGCGCCACCTTCAGCGATGTCGACAGCGTAGCGCTGGACGACGACGTGCTGAAAGCCACAAACATCGCACTGCTGACGCGACGGAAAAAATCCACCGGCGACCACTTCGCAAACAACGCCAGCACCAGTGAATAGACACCCAGCAGATGCAGCAGCAAACCCCCGATGACCACTCCCACAAATGCCGCCAGAGCGAGCAGGATATCCGTACCCATCTGCGCAGTGACCGAAAATACCAGACACCCGGCACCCAGGGGAGCCAGTTTCAGCGCCCAGCCGATCACCGTCATCGAAATCTCATAGATCCCCCGCAGTGTTCCGGTCAGGACCTGAGTCTCAGCGGGACGCATCGTCGCGGCAATCCCAGTCAGCAGCGCAAAGAACATGACCGCCAGCATCCCGTTGCCTTTGGATGACCCATCCACCGCACCTGCCATCTCCTGAATCGGATTCTCCGGCAGCAGGTCCACCAGCGTCTGACCAAGCGGCTTGGCGGCGTTTGCCCGACTGACGTTCTCACCCGCTTTGTCCCGGTATCGGCTGGTCAGCGTCTTTTGGGTTTCCTGCGAAATTGCCCGACCCGGTTTGATCAGATTCACCAGGCCCACCCCGATCAGCACCGCAGAAATCGACAGCAGCCCGGTGAAAAACAGTGTCGTCAGGCCGATTCGACCGAGGCGACGCAGGTCTCCCACATCCACAACGGCCAGAAACAACGCTGAAAACACCAGCGGCAGGACCACCATCTGCATCAGTCGCAGGAAAAATCGACCAATCGGTTCCGCAATCGATATCGCTGTCGTCACGATCTCGCCGGGCTTCCCGTCCGGACCCTGCAGACTGTGAGCCGCAAGGCCCAGCAGAATACCCGCAGCCAGTCCCACCAGAATTCGCAGATGACTGCCACCCGAACGCTCTGCCGATTCTGCCACACTCATCGCTTTCGACCCCGTAAACAGCCTGTCCCCGTTTTGCTGTCGGCACGCAGCCGCCAGTCTACTGCCCTGCCCTCCCCGCTCCAATTACGCACGCTTGCCGTTCAGCCGCCTTTTCGCAAAAAATCCGCTCTGCAGCGATTCACAGCGTTCAATGCAACTCCAGCCACAGGAAACACGACCATGCCTCCGAATCGCATCAGCCGACGCTGTTCCATGCTGCTGACAGCTGCCGCAGTACTGCCCGGAAATTCCTCGCCCGCACAGACAGCCAGTGCGGACGAGGCGACTGACCGGGAACTGATCGCCGCCGTCAAAACAGCCCTGCAGAAGGCCGTCACATTCATGTCAGACACCGTTGCGGTCCGCGGCGGTTACGTTTACGAAGTTTCCCTGGATCTGAAAAAACGCCGCGGCGAAGGTGACGCCACCGCCACGGAAATCTGGGTTCAGCCACCCGGAACGCCCGCCGTCGGCGAAGCTCTCCTCGACGCATTCGCTGCCACCAAAGACCCGCTGCATCTGCAGGCCGCCATGAACGCCGCTGAGGCCCTGCTGTTCGGTCAGCTGGAATCCGGCGGCTGGACAGATCGCATTGACTTCGATCCCGCCGGAAAGAACACCGGCCGCTACCGCAATGGACGCGGTAAAGCCAAAGGCCGCAATTACTCCACACTCGACGATGACAAATCACAGTCCGCCATTCGCTTTCTCATCCGCCTCGATCATCTGCTCAAATTTGAAAATACCCGCATTCACGAAGCCGTCAGCTTCGCCCTGGAATCCCTCCTGAAAGCTCAGTTCGCCAATGGCGGATTTCCCCAGGGCTGGCAGCAGCCCGTCGAACCGGGCACCATCGTCAACGCGTCATTCCCGGACTACGACTGGAAAACCGAGGGCCGCTTCAAGAACTACTGGGACTTCGAAACCCTGAATGACGGACTCACCGGCACCGTCGCACGAACCCTGCAACTGGCCCACACCACCTACGCAGACAACAGATATCGACAGGCCCTGGCACAGCTCGGAGACTTCCTGATTCGCGCGCAACTGCCCGAACCACAGCCCGCATGGGCTCAGCAGTACAATCATCAGCTGCAACCCATCTGGGCTCGTCGCTTCGAACCACCCGCTGTCGCCGGATTCGAATCCGAAGATGCCATCCAGACCCTGATGTTCATTGCCGAAAACACCGGTGATCCGAAATACCTCCAGCCCATCCCCGCAGCCCTGGCATGGATCCGTCGCTCACTGCTGCCTGATGGCAGACTGGCTCGCTTTTACGAGCTCAGAACCAATCGTCCGCTGTACTTCATTCGTGAGTCCTATGAGCTTACGTACGATGACTCTCAATTGCCCACACACTATTCCTTCCGTGCAAACACCCGCAGCGAAAAGCTGCAGAAACGTCTGGAACAACTGCAGTCAGGCCCCCTGACTCCCCCACCCGGCCGCAGCCCAGACCTCCGGTCCCTGCGCCGCGATGCTGCCGAAATCCTCGAGGAGCTGGATTCGCAGGGACGCTGGATCAGTGATGGCAAAGGACGCACCATTCGTGATGTCAGCGACCGGGACACTGCCGGGCTGTGGATTGAAAGTGCCATGTTCAGCAAACGCGTCAGCAGACTGGCCGAATTCCTGCAGGCTGCCGAAAACAGGCGCTGATCAGCACAGTGCAGCCGTCAGAACCTCAGCGAATCTCAGAGCTCGGCTTCGGAGTCAGCAGCGAGACCACGACCAGTGTCAGAAAACCCAGCGGAATCGTCAGAATCCCGGGCTGACTGAACGGTACGACCGCCGCCGCTGCATCCAGACCGTACACCTTCGAATACGCCTCGCCACTCAGCAGAATCCAGGTCAGCGAAGACACCATCCCCACCAGAATCGCCGCCACGATTCCCTGCTTCGTCACTCGCGGCCAGAACAGAATCATCACCAGTGACGGCAGATTGGCCGATGCCGCCACACTGAAGGCCCAGCCCACCAGAAACGTCGGGTTCATCTTCTGAAACAGAATTCCCAGCACAATCGCCACAGCACCAATCAGCACCGAGGACATCTTTGCCACTCGCACCTTTTCCGTGTCCGACATCTGCAGCTTCAGCACACTGCCCAGCAGGTCGTGAGCCACTGCACCGGCTGCTGCCAGGATCAGGCCACTGACCGTCCCCAGCACTGTCGTGAAGGCGATCGCCGAAATTGCCGCAAATAACCAGGTGTTCATCCCCTTCGCCAGCAGCGGCGCCGACATGTTCTCATCACTCACGTCCAGCTGACCACTGGTCATCGCGCCCAGACCCAGATAAAAGGTCAGCACATAAAAGAAACCAATGCTGGCAATGCCGACAATCGTGCTCTTCCGCGCACTGCCGGCATCCTTCACCGTGTAATAGCGAATCAAAATGTGAGGCAGCGATGCAGTCCCGCAAAACAGCGCCAGCATCAGCGAAACAAAGTTGATCCGATCTGCCGGCTTCGAACTGCGAATCCCCCGAAACGTCGGATGCTCTCCCGGTCGCAGCACCTGACCCCCGGATGTCTCCTGCTGATAGTACACCGTCGTCTGACTGCCGTCACCATGCGCCAGCTTCTCATTTCGCCACAACACGACTCGACTGTTCTGCAGAGTTCTGAAGAAGCCGAGAAATGACAGCGGTCCCGTCTCCTGCACTCCCCCCGGAAGCTCGGTCACATACCCCACCGGATGCAGCTCAGGTTCGCCCTTCTTTTTGCCCTTCGGCTTGCCATTCACCAGAGTCTTCCCGTCAGCCGTCTTTGTCAGAGTCTGCGCCTCGGATAACAGCCAGTCGGCATCCGCAGACTCGCCGGCACGTCGCGCCAGCCAGATACTGAGCTCACCCGAAGATCGCTGACGCACCCGGACAAATTTCTCCTTCGCCTTCTCCCAGCCATCATCCGCCACCAGCAGCTCAACATCCTGCAGCGGGCCGATGGCCGAGTCACCGTCAGTGAAATCCGCATGAGTAATCCGCAGGGATTTGAACTGGTAACCGTCCGCTCCACCCTCCGAGACTCGCAGACCCCGCTCCAGTATCATCCATGTCAGCACAGCACTGAAGACCACCAGCATGGCTCCCTTCAGAAACTGCACCCATGTCGTCGACACCATTCCCGCAGTCACCACAATCAGGATCACCACCGCACCCACCATCACCACACCCTGCCAGTGGTCAAATCCCAGCAGCGGAGTCACCAGGGCACCGGCACCCACCATCTGCGGAATCAGATAGAAAACACTGACCACCAGAGTACTGATGCCGGCGGCCAGCTTGATGCCGCTGGAATTAAACCTGGAATCCAGCGCATCCGCGAAGGTGAACCGACCCAGCTTCTTCATCGGCTCGGCCACCACAAACAACGCCACAATCCAGCCGGCCAGATATCCGATCGAATACAGAAACCCGTCGTAACCATAAAAGGCGATCATCCCGCAGATGCCCAGAAACGACGCCGCCGACAGGTAGTCGCCCGCAAAAGCCACGCCGTTCACAAACCACGGAATCTGACCGTGAGCCGCAAAGTAGCCTTCTGAAGATTTTGCCTTGCGTCCCAGCCAGAAGCTGAGCCCCAGCGTGAAACCCACGAACAGACAAAAGATCAGCACCGCCTGCGGAGAGGATTCATAAATCACTGCTGCACCCCTTCGGCATCACCGCCGCGACTGGCGTCACCACACAGAAAGCCATACACCGCCGACAGCAGCACAGCGCCGAAAATCAGAGCAAAGCCGTAAACAACAGCGATGTTCAGACCGGACAGCACCGTCGACTCCATGCTTTCAGGAGCAATCGCGTTGATCGCCACGAATCCGCCGTAAAACAGCAGATACACGGAGAACAGCACCAGACCGTATCGCGAACTGCCCGACTTCATTGCTGACACTCCTGATCCCAATTCCAATTCAGAACCTGCACCCGCGGTTACACATACTGCTGCTGCAGTCGGAAATGCGGACGCTCGTCCAGCCACTTCGCAATCCGATCCAGTCGTCCCAGTGCCTGCGGGATAAAGTCGAGCGCAGCCTGCAGACGATCATTCGGCTCGGCACAACTGAAACGCAGAAATCCGCCGCCCGCCTCGCCGAAACACTCCCCACCCAGACACGCAACGCCAAAGTTGTCGTCCGCCGCTTCCAGCAGATACAGCGCCAGACCGTGGCTCGTAATCCCCAGTCGATTGCACACCGGTCGCACCGACGGAAACACATAGAAGGTGGCTGTCGGGTCCAGAACACTGAAGCCTTCAATCCGATTCAGACCCTCGGTCAGCAGCACCACCTTCTCACGGAATTTCAGCATCGTCTCGTCACGCTCACGCGAATCCTGATCCAGAGCCGCCCGGCCTGCCAGCTGCACGATCGGCGGAGTACACGACAGGGTGGTGTTGATCATCTTGCTGATGGCATCCGTGATCTCACGCGAGCTGGCACAGAAGCCCAGCCGCCAGCCGCTCATCGAGTACGACTTGCTGAAGGTGTAGGCCGCCACGCACTGATCCAGCATGCCAGGCTGAGCCAGCAGCGAGTGATGTCGCCCCTTCCACACCATGTGGCAGTAAGGTTCGTCACTGAAGACCGCCACATTTTTCCCACGCACCAGATCGGCGATGTCCCGCAGATCCTGCTCCGTCGTGATGCCACCGGTCGGGTTGTGCGGCGAATTCAGGAAGATGCCGCGAGGAGCCGGGTCGTTGTTCAGAAAGTCCTCAATGTCCGCAGCCTGCGGACGAAACTCCGTCTCCTGACGCAATGGCTTCAGAACCACGCGGGCACCCCGACGCTGAATGTTGGGTATGTACGTCGGAAAATGCGGACTGAAAACCAGACAACCGTCCCCGGGATTCAGAAATGCTTCGCAGAAAAACTGCTCAAAGACCTTCGCGCCAGGACCCACGGCAATATTCTCCGCCACCGCCGGAATCGCAAATTCCCGCTGCAGAAAGCGGGCCGCTGAGTCACGAAATTCCGGCAGACCCGGCGAAGGACAGTAGTGCGACTGATTGTCGCGAATGGCCTGCAGACCAGACTGGATGGCCGCAGCCGTGCTGTTGAAGGGACTGTCGCCGATCTCCAGCTCCACGACGTCCTTACCCGCCGCCTTCAGTTTTTTTGCTGCGGCCAGCACCGTAAACGCCGTCTCAACATTCAAGGATTTCGCAAACTCACTCAACTGCACCGACATGTCCCTGGCCCCTGACGCATTCCGGAAATGAACGTTTGAAAAAGCCGAAATATGGCGGAGACCGGGGAAAAAGGAAATGAACCAGACCGAAAACCTCGGCTCAGCACGCGCGATGCTGGTGACAAACGCTGGTTTTTCCGAAAATACCTGTCAGGGAAGGCCCCCCGCTCCCGCACTTCAGACATTCCCCCAAATCCGCCAACCGACCCCGATTTTCCCAAACAAACAGCCGATTTTTACGTAGTTTTCCATAACCGTTGCTTCAGTCGCAGGCCTCGCACACCGTCGGGCCCAGCACCCCGGACCCTCCCATGATCGAAACTCGAAACCTCACAAAACGCTACGGCAGCCTCATCGCCGCCAATGACATCACACTCCGACTGCAGGAAGGCGACGTGTTTGGTTTCATCGGACCCAACGGGTCGGGCAAAACCACCACCATGCGGATGATCGCCACACTCCTGGCGCCCGATCACGGTGAAGCCTACGTCTGCGGAAAATCCATCTACACAGACCAGGAAGAAATCCGCCGACTGGTCGGCTTCATGCCCGACTTCTTCGGCGTCTACGACGATATGACTGTCGTGGAATACCTCGAATTTTTCGCCGCCGCCTATCGCATCGTTCCCGAGCGACGGCGCAAAGTCGTTGAAGAAAAACTTGAACTTGTCGATATGGCCTTCAAACGCGATGCCATGGTCAACGAACTGTCCCGCGGACAGACTCAGCGCATCGGACTGGCCCGCACACTGCTGCACGACCCGCAGGTGCTGCTGCTGGATGAGCCCGCCAGCGGACTGGACCCCCGCGCCCGCATCGAAATCCGAAATCTCCTCAGAAGACTCGGACAAATGCGCAAAACTGTCATCGTCAGCAGCCATATCCTGCCGGAACTGGCAGACGTGTGTACGCGAGTCGGAATGATTGAAAAAGGCCACATGATCGTCGATGGCAACGTCGCCGAAGTCATGCGCAAGGCACGGCAAAGGATCCTGCTGCACATTCGAGTCAGGGAACGAACGGATGCCGCTGCCAGACTGCTGGAACAGCTCGACTGCGTCGAAAAAGTGGCAGTCACAAAAGATCAGATGATCGAAGCCACGCTGAAGCCGGATGTCGAGGATTACAGCAGCCTGCCCACAGAATTGGTGGCCGCGCGCTTCGCACTCACACTGTTCCGGGAAGAAGAGGTCAACCTGGAAACTGCCTTCCTGCAGCTCACACAGGGATTGGTTCAGTAGGCCCCGCTCTGGCCATGTGGATTGAATCAGACGTCCTCGCCCTTGAACCGCTGCTGCAGCCGGACCAGCATCTGGTTTAACTGGTCCTGATCACAGGCAGCGAACTCTGCGTCAGTGCTGGTGGGCAGGCACAGCAGTTGCTGCAACTGCAGGATTTGCCCCTGCAGCAGACCTCTGCGCAGACCGCGAGTTTCACCCCGGGCCTCACCAATCTCGATTCCCCGGGCCTCACCAATCTCAATTCCCCGGGCCTCACCAACTTCGATCCCCTGCTGCCGAGCGTGGATGATACGAGCCTCTTCGTCACGCTGGGCTTTCAGGCGAGCATTGTATTCCTGCAGTTGTTCCGGTGTCTGAGCAATCATGTCGAGCACCTTGGCGGCTTCGGAGAATTCCTGATCGGGCAGCAGCAGGGCGAGCTGTTCGGTGGTCAGTTCCTGAGCATGGCGGAGGAACCAGCACCAACGCTCCACCGGAGTCGCATTATACAGCGTATTCGCTGTGACCTGAAGGGGAATGTGATATCGGTCACAGGCGGCTGCCCGATAAGCACCGTGTTGATCAGACTGATGGTGAGCGATTTGTGGTCATCGCTGCCGAACAGCATTTTGAAGGCATAGTCGATGAGCGGATCAATTCCAATGGCCACAGACACCTCGCAGGTCGCAGTTCGGTTGTGGATCGCTGAATTGAAGCGAGTAACCAATTAGCACACCCGCGGGTATAATAAAGCACCGCACTAAATCAACCGTTGGCCGCGCGGAATGTCGGGTATTTCGGGAACTGACGGGAACGCACGACGGCTGCGGACAGGCGTTGAGTTTTCTCAACAGCACCTCAGCGCCCGGACTGCTGTTCATCCCGCAGACAACGGACTCATGGCCGGACAGGGATGATGCGAGTCGTACCGTTGGGGACCACCTCGCCGGAAGTAAATACACGCCGGCTGAGATTTACTTCCAGCTCTTCAATCCACCGCCGCAGCTCCATCCCGTACTCATTCGCCAGATCACTCTTCACCAGCTCACGCAGAAATCCGGCTGCTCCGTCCTCCGACAGCTCCGCCTGCTCCGCAGTGCTGAAACGCTGCGCCGGATCCGGATGCAGCAGCCCCCGCAGCAGCCGAATCAGGGCTTCGCTGTATTGAAATTCCTCCAGCGGCAAAAATGCCGGCAGACGATCCAGAATGTTCAGCTTCGCCTGCAACAGCTGATCCAGCGAAAGCCCGGAAAACGGACGCGATCCCGACAGCATTTCAATCAGCATGTAACCCAGACTGGCAAGGTCTGACTGCGGAGTCGCACGCTGGCCGGAAAGGATCTCAGGAGCCGCGTATTCCAGAGTACAGGGCTGGCCCTCAGGTGGACGCCCAATCCAGAACGCAGAGCCGATGTCAATGATCTTCACCTGCCCCGTACGCTTGACCATGATGTTCGATGGCTTCAGGTCACAGTGAATCACGCCACCGCGATGCAGTGCCGCAATACCCTCCAGACACTCCCGCAAAATTGCCACCGCCATCCCCGGCTTCAGACGACAGTCCACCTCACCCGTCGTAATCACCCGCTCATTGATGCTGGCCCAGCGACGCTCCGTCACCGCATCCTGCACAATCTCCAGACTGTCCCGACGCAAAATGTGCAGCAGATCAAAACCGTCGATCCACTCCATCTCCAGCACATAAATCCCACTGTCAAGCTGAAATGAGTGCACCGTCACCAGGTGGTCCATCTGGATTCGAGCAACAATCGATGCCACCTCGGCCATCCGCCGCATCTCAGACTCGTAGTGCTGCTGCGATTCAAATCCCGACGGAGAAAAAAATTTCAACGCCACCGGGATACGAAACGAGGCGGCACCCAGACGCTCCGCCAGCATCACAGATCCCTGACCGCCGGTTCCCAGCTGCTTCAGAAAACTGCGCTCCGACGTCCAGCGTATGCCCTGACGACTCAGCAAATCCACATAACGCTGCTGCATCTGCTGAATGACTGGATCCGGCTGCGACGCCGCAGCCACCGCTTCACTCACAATGTACCCCCTCTGCAATCCCCGCTGAGTGACCACTAAGAGCCCTGGCAAACGCCCACTATACGCATTCCGCCAGCAAATGTCTGTCCCCGTTCTCACTGAATTCACGCGCAGACTGAACAAATGCTTCGCTGAAAAAAACGGTAAATGAACGATTTCGTCAAAATCCAGCCGGAATGCCCCCCACTCCGACACCCCCTCACCACCCACTTTCCCACACTTCGCTTTTTTCGCATTTTCTTCACCACCCGCGATTCCTCATAGCCCTCGCCCAAAATCTCGACCTATATTGACGATCATCAAGGCCCGCCAGCTGGGCCCCTCGGTTAAACTCCGATCACAGCGAGTCCTTCCATGAAAAAAATCCTGCTTTCTGCCGTCCTTCTCGCCTCCACCTGCTCCTTCGCAGATGCCCGCGATACCAAAGGGTGCTTCCTCTTCGCCCGCCGTAACAAAACCACCACCACCACTCAATGGTATCGCGCCAAAGATGGCACCGTCCGCAAAATGCTGCCCTACTGGGACGCCATGCATCGCGCCGAAGATGCTGACAGACTGGAAACCGAACTCCAGAAGGCCCAGACAGACCTCGCTGCCGCCCAGGCTGCCAATGCTCAGGCCACCGCAGATCTCGCCGCAGCAAAGACTCAGACCGAAGCCCTCCAGAAAGAACTGGAAGCTGCCCGCGCCCAACTGGCACAGCTCAAAACCGCTTCCGAAACTCAGTCTGCCGAACTGAAAAAACAGATCGACTCCGAAAAAACAACGGCAGCCAGCCAGAAAGAACGTGCTGACAAGGCCGAAAACGCCCACAAAACCGCCGTCGGACAGGTTGCCTCGCTGCGGGAAGAAGCCCTGCGTCAGGCAGAAACCCTGACCGGAGTCCGCACAGAGCTGAAAGCCACCGCCGAAGAACGCGATGCCCTGAAAGTCCGCTCCGAAGAACTGCAGAAAGCCGTGACCGCTGCCGAAACCGCAGCCAAACAGACCCGCGAAGAACTGGAAGCCCTGAAGAAAACGGTGGAAGAAAACAAGAAAGCCGACGAAACCAAACCGGCTGATCCACCCCAGGAAGGTACCACCGAAGAGCAGCCAAAGGTCGAAGGTGAAAAGCCTGCCGAACCCGCTGCAGGCAACTGATTCCACAAACACAAACCGCCCGACAATGTCGGGCGGTTTTTTTGTGTCCTTAAGCCAGTGTTCTGCCGGACAAGTTACGGCGTCAATGCCGGCAGACGATCATCCCACTTCAGCTCGGTCGGCTTGTTCGCATTCAGCCACTCAGCCAGCGGCAGGACTTCTTCACGAGTCAAAGCGTCACTGTTCTTCAGCAGCCCCAGACCCACAACCTTGACCAGATTGGCGGACTCAGCAATCACCCTGGAAGGTGCTGTTCCCGTGGATCGATTCAGCAGGCCCTTTCTGTCCGCAGGTGCCGCAACTGCTTCTTCAGCCGATGCATGACGGTAAGCAAACACCAGCGACGCCCCACAGGCGGGCCAGCGCGCATCTCCGGGGCTGCGATTGAATTCCACCGCAGCATCACCCGCCAGCTGGGCAATCTTCCAGGCCAGCGGATCAAGCCGCATCTGGCCATCGTAAGCCCCCCGACCGATACCCATCGCAGCCAGACATCGAACTTCGATCGGACGCTGACGGTCGTCAAGCACTGCCGCAAAAACCTTCATCACCGTCGGTTCGTTCGCGCCGATGGTTTTGCGAGGACGACGGATTTCAAACAGGACTTCCAGCAGCGTCTGCTGGTACGCACTTTCACTGCATCGTTCGGCCAGCTGTTTGGCAATCCCGTCACAGATGCGAAACTGATCGTTCTCCAGAACGTCACAGTTTCGCAGCACATTCCTGAGTGCATCCGCAGCAAAGACTTTCACCGCGTCCGGCTGCTGATCGGAATCCAGCACGGACAACAGCGTCGTCAGTGATTCGGGGTGCATGCGAGCCGCAGCACCGCCAGGCACGGCCTTCGTTTCATGCAGATGCTTCAGCACCGATACGGCTGTCACCCGCGAATCAAAACTGTTGGTCAGCAGCTGCTTTGTGACTTCCAGCACATCGCCGCAGAATTTGCGGCGAGCATTCTGCTGGGTCGCCGGATTGCCGACGTTGCCGGCAGCCCGCTGCATGTCCGATTCCACATCCTTCAACAGGTTCTGCAGATTTGAAGGAACTGAGGAAAATTCTGCATCGGTCACACGCAGCAGCATGAACTGCAGATAATCCTTCACCTTTTTGCTGTCGGCTTCGGACGAATAACCGTCCGCCACCAGTTTTGTGTAATCCCGCCGCAGCTTTGCTGCCTCGTTCTTGTCCAGTACTGTGAGCGGTTCACGCAGGTTCTGCAAAGCGCGAGCCATCTGCTGCTGCTGGAAAATCCGCTGCTGACAGCCATTCACGGCTGCGGGCGCCGCCGGGGCCGGGGCCGCTGTCGGCGCAGGTGCTGAGGGCACAGCCGCAGGCGGATCCTGAGCCGGCGCTGCAGGCGCTGATTCCTGAGCAAAAGCTGCGCTGTCCAGCAGACCCGCGATGCCAATGCACAACGCGGAAATCCAAAACCCGGACTTCCTGCAGCCAGATCCCCGGGTGTTGCGGTCAACAAAGGGCATAAGACTCACCAGATCGGGAAAACTTCTATCGCTGTTCCGGTATCGAATATCGTCCAAAACCGTTCAGAATCTGCTAAACATGACAGTTTACCAGGGCAACGTCCAGAATCAGAACGTCAGAAGCGCCACAAATCAACAGTTTTGACGAGGAAATGCGGAATCATCCTCCCGATCCCGCGAAAACCCGCCTCCCGCAGACCCGATTTTCCTTCAATTCCCGGCAGAACCCAGATAATACCCCATCAAATCCCAGCCCTCCGGGAACGCCATTTCCGACGCCGCAGCCGTAGCTTCGCTGTATTCCGCACATCCGGATGCGGGTATTCCCGTGCCGCACACGGCAAACGGGCAGTCGCCGTGACTGTGCGTCCTCGTACGCAGAAAGGTGGGATGGTCCGGACACACCAGCAGACGGTACTGGCCCTGCCCCTTCATCCACTGATGCAGCGGCCCCACGATTTTCTCGTCAATCTGCTCCACCGCCCGCACCTTTTCCTCCACACTGCCCTCATGCGACGCCTCATCCGTCGCTTCCACATGCACCACCACAAAATCCACATCCGGACGCTGCAGCGCAGCAATCGCAGCTCGCCCCTTCGCCGCATAATCCGTGTCCAGATACCCCGTCGCCCCAGGCACCTCCAGCACCTGCCAGCCCAGCAGACGGCCAATCCCGCGCAACAGATCCACTGCCGTGATGACTGCCCCCCGCACACCATAACGCTGCTCAAACGGCTGCAGTGCCGGACGCTGCCCCAGTCCCCAGAGCCATGTCTGAGTGGCAGCCAGGGCCCCCGCCGACAGCCGCTGCCGATTGGCCTCGGCCGCTCCAAACACCCCCCGACTCTCCTCCATCAGCCCCCGCAGCAATTCCGATCCAGGGCCCGTCGGCAAATAACCCTCCACCAGCTGCCCCGTAATGTCGTGCGGCGGAGTACTGATGGTGTCCCGCGAAAAAGGAGCCTCCTCGCCACGCGACCGCCAGATCAGCAGATTGCGATAACTCACCCCCGCAAAATACTTCCAGTGCTCGTCGCCACAACGACTCTTCTGCAGCCCCTGCAACAAACCCGCCGCCAGCTCACTGGGATACTGCCCCGCCGTGAAACTGTGCATTCGCCCGTCCGCAATCGTCACCAGATTGCACCGCACTGCCCAGTCACCCGGCTGCAGCTCAATCCCCTGAGCAGCAGCTTCCAGCGGCGCCCGCCCCGTATGAAACTGCAGCGGACTGTACCCAAACAGACTCATCGTCCCCACATCGCTGCCCGAGGGCAGGCTGAGAGGCACATTGTTCGTCCGGCCGACCTGACCCCCGCTGGCCACCGCGTGCATGTGCGGAATGCGAGCAGCCTGCAGGGGAGTCTTCCCGCCGAGCTCCGCCTGAGGCTCGTCCGCCACACCGTCCGGAATCACCAGTGCAAATTTCATCTGCCGCCCACCTCAGCGCCCCGCCGTCCTGTCTGCCGCCAGCTGCTTCACACCACGCAGATCCAGCTTTCCCGTACCCAGCAGCGGAATCTTCTCCACCTCGATGAAACTGTCATTCGATGGAATGAACAGATTCGGCAGCCCCGCCGCCTGCAGCCGGTCCGTAATCTCCCGCGGTGACCTCTTCATCGGCTTGTGCAGCACGATCAGACGCTCACCCTTCTTCGGATCAGCCACCGAAGTGACAGCACACATAATCTCCGTCTCTTCCGTGGCGTCCTCCTCCAGCACCTTCGCAATCGCCTGCTCCACCAGTATGTGCGGCACCATCTCGCCACCGATCTTCGAAAACCGACTCATCCGCCCCGTAATGCGAATAAACCCGTCATCGTCAACCACCGCCATGTCGCCACTGTTATACCAGCCATCCGAAATCAGCTCCGCCGTCTTTTGTGGCTGATTCAGATAGCCCAGCATAATGTTCGGACCCTTGATCTTCAGCAGACCTTCACGATTCGCACCCAGCCGAGCTCCCGTGTCAGGATCAAACACGGCTGCCGCCACCCCGGGAATTGCCCGTCCCACCGTTCCGTGACGCAGCCCCGACGCCGGATCAGCGTCTGTCCCCATTCGCGATGCCGGAATGTTGAACGAAGCCACAGGTGACATCTCCGTCGTGCCATAGCCCTCGATCGGCTCGTAACCGAACTTCTCCCGGAACGCGTCCCGCAAGTCATCCGGCATCTTCTCGGCACCCACAATCACCAGATTCATCGACTTCATCTCTTCCACTGTGCACCGCTTGAGGTAACTGCGGAGGAAGGTCGGAGTCGCAGCAAGAATAGTGCAGCGATGCTTTTCCGTAAGCGCACCAACAGTCCGAGCATCCAGCGGATTGAAATGATAGACCGCCGCCGGATCAGCACACAGAGGCAGCCACATCGTCACCGTATAGCCGAACGAATGAAAGAACGGCAGGACACCCAGCAGCACGTCGCCCGAATGCAGACGCAGCAACTGGTTCACAGCATCCAGATTCGAGGCGATGTTGTTCTGCGACAGCATCACGCCCTTCGGCTCACCCGTGGAACCGGAAGTAAAGATCACCGTCAGCGGATCGTCCGAACGCAGCCGGCTCAGGCCCAGCAGCCGGCTCAGCATTCGCAGCGGCACCAGCTTCCCCTGGATCGCCGCAGTGACCCGGTCAAATGTGGTGATCTGAGTCTTCAGGTCCTCGAGAAAAATCAGCTCGGCGTCCAGCTTCACCGGCTTCTTCTCAATGAAGGCCCGGCTGGTCAGCACCTGCCGAATACCGGCCTCGCGAATACAGTAATTCATCAGGTCATCACTGAGCGTATAGTTCAGGTTGACCGACACCTTCCCGCTCAGCGCCAGCGCTGTGTTCGCCAGCACACCACCCACAGACGGAGGCAGCAGCACGCCCACATAGTGCCCGTCCGCCGCCAGGACCCGGCCGGTCAGCAAACGCCGAAAAGCCAGTGCCCCCATCAGCAGGCGACCACCTGTCAGAACCGTGCCGCCGGAATCGCCGACCTTCATCCGGCCCCACGAAAGACGACACTGACGAATAAATCGAAGCGCCGGAATCATGCTGCGTTCCTTTCGCAGTAACATCGACTGAGCATTCAGTTCCAGAACAGCCGACCGCACAACCTCTGTATCATCAACTTCCGCAATCGCCCGACCAAACAAAATCGACACCGGATAAGGCCAGTGCCGCGGACGCTTCCACAGAAACTTCCCCTGATCATAGCTGAAAATACTGCCCCACAACTCGTCCAGACACACGGGGACCACAGGAGCATTCGTGCCCTTCAGAATCCGCAGCAGACCTCGCTCAAATTTCATCAGCTGACCAGTGCGAGTAATCGCGCCCTCAGCAAAAATACACACCAGTTCCCCCCGCAGCAATGCTTCACTGGCCGTATTCAGCGAAGCAATCAATGCCCGCGGACCGTCACCACTGCGAATCGGAATGATCCCGAACAGCCGACCCAGACGACTTAATACCCGACCCTGCACGTAATCCGCATACGCCACCATCCGGATCGGTCGGGAACTGGCCAGCAGGATCAGAATCCCGTCAATCCACGTCACATGATTTGCCACCAGCAGCGCCGGACCCTGCTCAGGAATGTTCTCAATCCCATAGGTCCGCACGCGATACACAAATCGACTCAGCAGCCACACAAAAAATCGAATCGTCGCCTGCGGCAGCACCCACACCACATACGCCACAATCGGTATGATGCTCAGACCGCTCACCAGAAAAATCTGCGACGCACTCAGCTCCAAAGGACCCCGCAGCAGCCAGAACAATCCCGACACAAACAGCATCCCAATCGCTGTCAGCTGCTGACAGGCCGCCAGAATCGCTCCCAGCTTGTCGTGCGGACTGCGCTCCTGCAGCCACGCCTGCAGCGGCACATTGAATAATCCACCGCCCAGGCCAATCACCATCAGCAGCCAGCGAGCCATCCACGGAGCATCACTGGTGAAGTACAGCAAGGTACAGGCAACACCCATCAGCAATGTCCCGAAGGGCACCATCCCCAGCTCAACACGGCCACTCGACCACCAGCCCGCCAGCAGACTGCCCGCTCCTACGCCCAGCACCAGTGCCGCATTGAACGTACTGGGATTCGCCTTCAGCAGATTGTCCGCCAGCTCCATCCGCACAAATACGTCAATCGACATCTGCGCCATCGCCGCCAGACACCAGAAGAAAACGATCCCCAGAGTCACCCTGAGCATCGCTCGGTCTCGCAGAATCAGACGAATATCACGCCACGAATCCGCCACCAGATTCCACTGAAACTTCACGCCCGGCGCCGCCGCTGCCACCCGACCCGTCAGTATCGCTCCCAGCAGACCCGCCAGCGCCGTACCCACCAGCGCGGCCGCGGCAGCCCATAACCCCATCGTCCGATCCGCCAGGATCCGCTCCGCCAGACCATAGCCGGCCACCGTCCCCAGAATCACGCCCGCCAGAGTCGCCAGGCCCGACCAGCCGTTCGCCGCTGAAATGTCCGCACGCCGCACAATCTCGGGAATAATCCCCAGCTTCGCCGTCCCTATGAATGCCGCCTGAGTCCCAATCAGGAACAGTATCAGAAACATCATCGGCACACTGGCCGCCTGTATCGACCACGCACCCAGTGCCACCAGCAGCACTTCCGCCGCCTTCAGCCACAAAATCGATGACCGCTTGCTGAATCGATCCGCCATCCAGCCAGCCCAGGGCGCAAATACCACAAACGGCAGCATAAAAACGCCCAGTCCCAGAGACAGCACAAATGCCTCTGAATCCTTCGCCGTCCAGCCATACAGCCGCTGGAACTCCTCACGACCCACAGGCACAACCAGCCACCGAAACATGCTGTCGTTGACCGCCGTCAGGAAGGTCATCAGCAGGTAACCTGCAAATGACGCCGAGAGCAGCCGCGGGGCTGCCACAGGACTCGACGCTATGGTGGGCTCAGCAGAAATACTTCACTCCCCGAAGACTGGTCAGGCCGAAGACGGGTCGGTAGCATGGCACGCGGTGGAGCACGCCCCGGAGTTTAGCGAGTCCGATCGGGGAAATCAGGACCAGATTCGCGGCACCCGGGACAATCACCGTATCTCTCTACTTCGGCATTTCTGACTGGACTGAAGATTCACCCTGCACTAAGCCGTTGAATATCCGCAACAGTCGCCCGCACAACCGTTGCCAGCATTGCCCCGGTCCCGCACTGCGGCAGTTCCTGCCGGTTTACTGCGACTGCTGCAGGACCCCCGAATCCTCACTGCCCCCACCCCGCAAAAACGTTCAAACAGGGATCACCCGGATGCTCGAACTGTGTGTCGGCGGAATTGATGACGTCCTGCTCGCGGCCGAGGCCGGTGTTGCCAGGATCGAACTGAACTCCGCCATCGCACTCGGAGGCCTCACGCCGTCGCAATCACTCATGCTGCAGGCCCGCACCGCCTTCTCCGGGAAAATCATCGCCATGGTCCGACCTCGGGAAGGTGACTTCCACTACTCCCCCGCTGAAATTCGCCTGATGCTGCAGGATGCCGAACTGCTCGTACAACAGGGCGCTGACGGTATCGCCATTGGCTTCCTCAACCACGACGGCTCAGTCAATCTGACCGCCTGCCGACAGCTCCGCTCTCTGCTGCCCGCCACTCATCTCGTCTTCCACCGCGCCATCGATGTGTCCGTCAGCCTCCCCGCAGCCCTCTCTCAGCTCATCGACCTCGGCTTCCAGGCCGTGCTCACCAGTGGTGGCTGCAGCACCGCGCTGCAGGGAGCGTCCATGCTGCAGCAGCTGCAGCAGCAGGCCGCCGGCCGCATTCAGATCCTGCCCGCCGGAGGCATCCGCGCAGCCAATGTGGCCACAGTCCTGCAGCTCACCGGCTGCCCCGAAGTCCATGCCGCAGTCCGCGAAATCACAGAACCCAGCCCCGCTCCTCACCACCGCGGACTGCATTTCGGAATCCCCGGCCAGGGACCGCTGTCCTGCGGTAAAACGTCCGCCACTGCACTGCACCAGCTGCTCGCCGCCCTCCACGCCGCCAAAACTCAGCCATAATCCGCAATCCGCCGCCATGTCACTCCTCACCAGACTCCCCGAATCCTGCGACCACTGCGCCGCCTGCTGCAGATGCACCCCCATTCCGCCGTTCCAGCCCGGCGAAGAAGCCGCCCTCAATGTCCCCCCGGAACTCCTCGAACCCGTCCGCCAGCGGATTCGGCTCGATCAGCACTTCGATCTGCTCCCCTGCGTCTGGCTCGACCCCGTGACTCTCAAATGTCGCCACTACCACCTGCGACCACAGGCCTGTCGCGATTTCCAGATCGGCAGCGACCTCTGCCTGCTGTCCCGCGATGACGCAGGGATTCGCTGATCTCCCGCGTTAATCCCTCCGACCGCTCACGGTTCCTGTTCAGCCCGGCCACCCGGCACTAAACTTCCGACACACACAGCACGCACCGCTTCACCCCGGTTACTGTTCACTCGAGATCCCCATGCCCGTTGATAAATCCGGCTCCCGCATCCGTCAGATGTTCGGCGAAATCGCCGGTCGCTACGACTTCATGAATCACTTCCTGTCCATGGGCACCGACATCTACTGGCGGTGGAAAGCCGTGCGACTGGCCGGAAAACTCAACTCCGCTCCCATCCTCGATGTCTGTACCGGGACCGGTGACCTCGCCTTCGCCTTCCGCAAAAAACTCGACCCCGCCGCGCACGTCTACGCCTCCGACTTCACTCTCGGAATGCTGCAGCTGGCCGAACAGAAACGAGACAGCCGACAGGTCACCTTCCTCGAAGCAGATACACTCGCACTCCCCTTCCCCGAAAATTCCTTCCAGGTCGTCTCCGTCGCCTTCGGACTCAGAAACGTCGCCAGCACCATCGCCGGACTCCGCGAAATGACCCGCGTCTGCCAGCCCGGCGGAAAAGTCCTCGTTCTCGAATTCTCCCTGCCCTCCAACAAACTGCTCAGTCGCCTCTACCAGTGGTACTTCCGCAATATCCTGCCACGCATCGGACAGCTGCTGGTGCGAAACAGACAGGCCGCCTACGAATACCTGCCCCAGTCAGTCTCCGAATTCCCCTCCGGCTCCGAACTCACCGGACTCATGGAAGAAGCCGGTCTCTGCCAGACCTCCTTCCACCCGCTCACCGGTGGCATCGCGACCGTGTACCTCGGAGAAAAACCTCGCTGACCGGTGTTTCTTCAGAAATTCCCTTGACTCAAATACCCCAGATTACCCAGATTAACATCCTGTTGAAAAAAACACACATGTGATGCAATTCCGCACGCACTGTGTCGTTATTGCAACAGCAGGATGTTCCCCCATGGCTCTTCTCCCGGCGCCCGTCGCTCCCACTGTTCTCCGCCACGCGCTCCGCCTGCTGCTGGTTGCAGCAGTGGTCCTCAGCAGCCACGCCGGCAGCCTCGCTGACGAAAAGCCCAAATCAAAAACGAAGACAAAGGCCGACGGGCAGGACACCATTCAGATCATCCCTGCAGCAAAGGTTCCCGCAGGCGGTTTTCAGGCCAGCCCCGGCAAAGGCTCCTCCGCCAAACCCTCGGCCACTGCCACTAGACTGGCGTCAGCTCAGGCTGCTGCAGATGCCTACCGTCGTGTCTACCGGTCCATTCCCTTCAATCGCAGACTGTCTCTGACCAATCCCGGTTACCGACACGACGCCACCATGGAACTGCTGACCGGAAATGCGCGTCCCGCCGACAGTCGCAGTGCATCCGCAGAAATGTCCCCGGCCGCGTCATCCCGCTCCGATTCTGCCGCCAAACCCTGACCGCCGTCATTCCGCCAGGACGGCCTGCGGTCGTCCCATGGCCTGCATGATGAAGTTGTAAGTCAGCCGACTGTAGTGGCTGTTGACAATCGGATGCCGTGCCGTCGGATACAGCATCAGTTCAAACTGTTTCTCTGACTGCTGCAGCCTGTGCACCAGCTCCAGTGTATTCTCCGGATGCACATTATCATCCAGCATGCCATGCACCAGCAGCAGTCGCCCCCGCAGCGCAGCGGCTGCCTCGGTCACTGAAGATTTCCGGTACCCGTCCGGATTGTCTGCCGGAGTCCCCATGAAGCGTTCTGTGTAGATGGTGTCATAGTGTCGCCAGTCTGTCACCGGAGCACCTGCTATGCCGGCGGCAATACGATCCGTGTGAGTCATGGCGTAGGCGGTAAAGTAACCTCCGTAACTGTGTCCGCTCAGGCCAATCCTTGAAGTATCCGCCCACGCCTGCTGCTGCAGCCAGTCACACACCGCCACCAGATCCTTCGTCTCCTCCACTCCCAGCTGCCGCCACGCCTTCCAGGCACTGGCAGCGCTGTACCCGCTGGCGCTCCGCGGATCAAACGTGATCACCACAATATCCTGAGTCGCCAGCAGGTGATCGGCAAGTCGCGGATTCCACAGGTCGCGCACCTGAGGCCTGTGGGGGCCGGCATACGTCCGCAGCCAGATCGGATATCGTCGCGCCGGGTCAAAGTTCGGCGGCAGCACAAAAATGGCGGCTGTTTCCGAACCATCAGACATCGGCACCTGCCGCAGCTCCACAGTTCCGAAGCGGTACTTATCCCGCGGCAGCGATTGTCCTTCCGCCAGCACTCGTACCACGGCCCCGTCCCCGGATCGCAGCACGGTTTGCGGCGGACGCTGCAGGCTGCTGTGGTCGTCCAGCAGCCACTTTCCGCCAGGTGCAGGCAGCACGTTGTGCTGACCGGGCTCCGATGTCACTCGGACAGGCTCAGTCACCCCGCCCGTCAGTGAGACGCGATACAGACTTTCGGCAATCGGCGAATCCTTCGTCGCGGAAATCAGCAGCGATGCCTGATCGTCAGCCAGCCCCTGCACCGCCCGCACCTCCCACGAACCGGCAGTGACAGCCTGCACATCCGATCCGTCAGCCGACACCCGGTACACATGCCGATAGCCGCTGCGTTCACTGCAGATCAGCAGACTGCCGTCGCGGAGAAAAATCGGATCACCCGGATTATCGACCCACGCCGCAGTCTGATCTCGCAGCAGGCGCCGCTGACTGACTCCCTGGCGATCCGTCAGAATCACATCCAGCCACGTCTGACTGCGGTTCTGCGCGTACCAGCACAGGCCATCACTGCCGGGCTGCCAGCAGAAGTGAGTCAGAATGAAATCCTGCGGGTCGAATGACCCGGTATCGACCCACGTGATCGGGCCACCGGTGACTGCCACCAGCCCCAGTTTCACCAGCGGATTCGTCTCTCCGGCTTTCGGATAATGTTCACTCTCAATCGTCTGCTGCACTGCCGCATGATCGCTGATCCGGAACAGAGGCACTGCGGTATCATCAAACTGCATGAAGGCAATCGCAGAACCGTCCGGACTCCACTTCCACGCCTTCCAGTTGCGGTCATAAACCTCCTCAAAATACACCCAGTCCGCTTTGCCGTTGCGGACTGCACCACTGGCGTCGCTGGTCAGTTGGCGGCACGTGCCGCCGACGAAATCCGCCACCCACAGCTCATTCCCGCTGACAAATGCCAGCTGCTCTCCGCTGGGGCTGAATTCCGCCAGCTCAGGGTTCTTCGGAACGCCGCGAATTTCCTCAACCGTCAGTGACTGCAGCTGCACCTTCAGCAGACGCTCGCCCGCCAGCACCGCGGCTGCATCCCGCTGCGGCAGCAGCGCCAGCCAGTCACCCCCCGCAGCACGCTCCGCGTCCGCAGCCGCCAGACCGACAGCCTGCAGCGCACCCGCCACCTTTGAAACGTCGTACCACGGCTGTTCTGTTCCGGTCGCTGCATCCGTCAGCAGCCAGCCGGAACTGGTTTTCTGCAGCCAGCGCTGCTCATCCAGCCACTGCCGCTGCACCGGACGCCGAGTACCAGCATCCAGGCGTTCACGACCATGCACCAGTTCCCACGTCAATGGCTGCTGCGCCTGCAGTGGCTGCACAGCCGTCAACAGTGCCGGCAACAGCAGCAGACGCCACAGGACCGTCACCTGCTGCCACCAGCCGCGAGCCTTAAAATGCCAGCCTTTGTCGTCGGTCATCATCACGGATTCACTCCCCAGGCACGTTTCCGCCAGTTATCAGTACTGCAGAATTCTAAAGTCTTCTGCCGCTGTGTCATCCCTGCTCAGATCAGCCTGCCGGTGGCCTTCAGGAGCCGGAAAATCAGGATTTTGCCGCCGATCGAGGCCCGCAGGCCAGTGTCAGGCTGCCAAACACCCTCCCGCAAATCACCTGTACACGCAGGGAATTTCCCCCCGTTGGATTTCAATTCGCCCGGATTTCTTAGTAAAAAACGCCGTTCCTTTCTGATATTCCGCTGCGGATCTTCGGCCTCTGTTGGACTATTCCTCCGTCGCCCTTCCCTCGTCACCCGTCAAGTCACGCTTCACAGTACCCGGAACCCGGCCAGCATGCTGTCCACCGACTTCATGACACTCCTGCGAAAAAGCGGTCTGATGTCGACCGCTCAGCTGGGTGTTGCGCTGGC
>VFQT010000634.1_pt1 | contig 49700 bp, 33 predicted proteins | sample 3512381 | NCBI WGS metagenome assembly VFQT01 (sample SAMN10412376, study PRJNA504923) | tailings metagenome | isolation source: Relicate 2 Philex TSF3 active mining site | place: Philippines: Tuba, Benguet | collected 2017-08-29 | reverse complement strand
TAGGGGCTCGCTTCCAAACCCGTTAGATGAAGCAATGGAAATCGATCAGCCACTTCCAATCGCATATACCAATGCCGATCGTAGTCGAGACCAGACTCCTCAACCGATAAACGCGCCGATAATATACCGGGGTTGCTGGGTGTAAAACCCAATGTATCTGTGGCGGTTCCGTAGGCTGGAACATCCAAGGTCGACAAGCCCTTCTGGGCACCTTCCATCTCCAGCAGTATTCGTACGCCTTCGGCATCGCGACTGCCACCGTTTCGGACAACAAAGATGAGGCGGGCAGCCTGACCCGTCTGTAGAAGCGGTTGATCTACATAAGCCGTGTCGATATAAATATGGGCAAAGGGCGCGGGACTAAACTGCAGCAGGTGGATTTCCACTGCAGTGTCTGATGGCAAATCGGCCAAGGGATACGCCGATTGTTGGAAATCACCAAGCCAATATAATCGCGTCTGTTGCGCAACACCCGTATACCGCATGAGTTCCAGTTGTCGCTCCCTAATTTGATTGAGTGGTCGCACACCGGATGTCAACGTAATTTGCCCCAAAGCCTGAATAAACTCATCACGACCCAACCACCTTTGACTGCCCGGAGCGATTTCATGTGTTATCAACTGAAATTGATCTGTTGCCGGCAACTGCTGGGCCAAAGACCGCGCAGCCTCACGTGCCTGCTCTAATAAAATACCCCCCTCACCTGCCAACGACATACTGGGAGAATTGTCTACGAATACGGAATGATATCCCTTTCGCAGCGGAGCATCAACATTTCCATCTGCTCCCCATTCGGGGCGTGCAAATGCCAACACCATAAGTATGATAGCCAAGGTACGGCACGCTAAAACCAGCAAATGATTGAGGTGACTTCGTTTGCGATTTTGTTCGCGGATCTCTTTGAGCAGACGTACATTGCTAAAAAATACCCGCCTCGGTGCCCTAAAACTAAATAAATGAACAACCAGGGGGACGAGGGCTAAAAAAAGACCCCAAAGGGCAGCCGGTTGGGCAAATTGCATGATGCAAAAATACCCGTTTTTCCTATTATTGAGGTTGAATTAAAAAACAAGCTTAATTCACTCCAGCAACCAAGCCTCAGGGTGGATCTTAGCCCGAATATGGGTCAAAAATGAATCGGCTTCAGCCTCGTTGTGTACGGTTAAAATAGCCCCAACACGCGTTAGGCCACTGGGAGATGATTCGAGGGCAGCAGGTTCGAATCCCTCTTGGATTAATAAATTTTGCTGACGCTCGGCATTCTTCCTCGATGAAAAACAACCGACCACCACCACCGCGTCAAAAGTAGATTGCATTGAAAAAGTATCTCTCGGCGCTTGATTTTCTGCTGTTGAATCAACGATCATTGAGTCGACAAAAAGAGGTTCACTGGGCGGGTATAAACGCGGAAACTCTGGAAGGAGTGATGAGTCATGGCGTACATGCTTACCGCCTACCCCAGCCCGTTGCATCTCATCAGACACATTGAATTGCATCCACAGAAAAAGTGCAGGGCCTAGTAAGGCGATCCATAGAGCAGCACGACCCAGCATGCTCCACGTCTTTTGAAATTCCGACTCTTTTCCGCCTATCTTTTTGTCATCAGACCCATTCGATGAAGGATGTAAACCCAAGCGCTTGGGAGGCACGATGGCTGGAAAACGATAAGATGCTAAAAAATGAACGAGTAAAGGATGTTCTGGCTCTAATCGACCTTCACCCACACCAGAGGGTGTTACGGTACCCAGACCATTCAGCACAAAGGGTTGTGTCCAATCGGCCGGCACTTCGTTGATCAAAATAGATGATGGGTAGGGCCATAGACTCATCGCATCTTGAGATTTGGGATTGACCTGCATCCTGTTCAAATACCACCTCATGTGTGGAGGCTCAAGTCTCCGGCTTAAGCTTGAATGTTCGACACGATCACGCTTACGATAAAATACGCCCAATCCCGATATGTAAACACCAGAATCTGCGGTGAGCAATTGTGAGGCGAGTTCGTTTAGAGCGCGGTCGCGGTTCATTTCTACAAGGTGCGGCGTACCCCACCCAACAACTGGGTGCCAAAAGTAGGGTAACCAAACCAGCGAAAATAGTGAACAGAAGCGAGATTACCGCAACGCAGAAAGAAATCAAACCCTTTACGATGCTGATAGGTCAGATGCAGGTTAATATTATGGAAATCCGATAACTGTCGGTAGGTAAATCCCAAAGAGTCTGCTACCTGGGAGACAAAGATCCCATTGAGGTAGGCCCATTCCGCTCGAATGGAAAGTTTCTCAGTTGGCGACCACTGTACGGCCGTCGTACTTTTCAAGGTAGGGGTCATCCATGGTTGCTCGAGAGAATCGGGCTTCGGCCGGGTATAATCAAAGTTCGAAGAGAATTTCCACGACCTGCCCCATACCTGTTCCAATCCGCCCGATACAGACCACTCCGTGGCAGCGTCATACACCGGTTGCATCCTGTTAAAGGAATCGACTCGATTCAAAATAAACAGCGCATCATCGAGCCTTCGAGCTGAGGCCCTAAATCGGTAATGCAATCCAGCCCCAAGCTGACCCCGGGCACCTGAAAAAACTTCAGCCCTATTGATGGTATTTTTGAGTTGTGGATTTGGCGTCAGGAATGGATTAAGCCGGGTGACATCATCAAAAGAAACCCGTTCTACATCACCGGTGATTCCCATGAATACCCGGTGTTTGTGGTTAAGCGAGGGCAATGCCCCTTCAATATGTGGAAACAATGCTGGTTTAGACACTTCATCAGTCCTTTGTACGACCAATTGAAAGCCAGCCGCCATTTCCCAACGCCGCAATTGAAACCGCATTCGATCGTTCAACCAGACCACATGCCGCAATTCACCCACACCCCCATCGGGTGGCTCGGGGATCAAATCCTGAAAACGAGTTTGGTCAACAACCAACGCTAATTTATTCGAACCGATCCCTAACTTTCCTTCCAGGTCTGCTGACAGTCTAATGTTTCGTTCATTTTGCCCCCATTGATCGGAGATGGTGTACCCAGAAATCTTTCCGCCAACCCACCACCCTCCTTTACGCAGGCTGGTCCGAAAACCCGATTGACCGCCCCACTTTCGAAATATTTGATGGTCATCGATCGACAAGAATAATGGATCTAAGGTATCCTTCCCGAATAAACTTCTCCCTCTGCGTTCATGAATTACAGCCGCATCGATTTCACTGGATTGTCCGAGCGATAGTCGGCCATCGAGACGCATCAGGGCATCCGAACTGATCGCGTCATTCAATGTACGGCCATCCGTGCGAATTGTTCCACGCGCCCCGTCCTGTTCGGCAAATAGACCCCAGTCGATCTTTTTTCCCAAAGTTGAACGAAAATCGACCGCTGCATGAGTTCCCCACAAATTTCCAATCCCTGCTTCCCACCACATGCGGTGAGGAACCGCCGGGGGCGCCGGAGGCAAGTTGGGTAAACTTCCGGGTTGGGGCGCCCAAATGGGAGGCGATGAAAGACTTATGGGTTCAAATCGAACCGGAACAGAATCACCTGGCATAGTGGGAAGATCCGGAACCATTTGCCATTTAATGGATTCCGCCAATTTTGGCTTATAGCGCCGCACAATGACGATGGGATCTGTGCTCAACCGACTGCCCCCAACTCCACCTGAAATAGAGTCGGTGCGACCACTCAGTGGAGATATAGGCTGCGACTTCGCATGGATGGAAGCGAAAAAAAAGACCGCCAAGCCTAAATACTTAAGATTCAAAAAGGTTTTCACCAATGTCATGAAGATTTAGTTTTGGTCTGATAACTGATTGAGACGATTGCGCGCTTCCGCTCTTATGTAGTTTGGCGCATCACCCTGTGCGACGCTTTCCAAAGTTGCACGGGCTTGAATGGTATTTTTCTGAGCAATATAAGAATCCGAAAGAAGCAGAAATGCCATGCCCAGCCAATGGTCGTAATACGGAATTCGATCGGCCATTTCGAAAACACGCGACTGGCATAGCGCATAATTTCCCTTGCGGTAAGCGATGTCTGCGAGGTAATATAGCGCAGTTGCACCGGGCTCATTCTTATTGGAAGCATAAACCTTCTCCAAGATCGTCTGGGCGTCGGACAGTCGTGATGCCTCCATCAGACAAAGAGCCTTTGCAATATGGGCATCCGTTCGCAAGGCCTCCGGGACCGACTCCATCTCTAAAATTCGAGATGCTGCCTTTTCCAACTCTGTCCAATTCTCGAGCTTAACCCAGGCGATCATTTGACCCTTTAAGGCTTCCTGAATATCCTGTGGTGCCGTCATGCGCGATCCCCACTTCTTCCAGGCCTCTGCAGACTGTTGCCATGAAGAATCGGCTGCGCGCTCTTCTGCCAACATCCGCAAGACCGATTCTGTGTAGGGGTGCGCAGGACGAGCGACTAAGTCCTCTAAATCCTCATACATCGAGATGCGTTGATTCATGCTTCGTGCACATTGGGCACGGATGAGTCGAGCATATAAATGGAATGCCCCGTTTGGATAATTGCTGAGGTATTCGCCGACTTCATTGCGCGCGCGGACACAATCACCCCGGTTATAGGCTTGTTCAGCCGACTGAAATCGAAGAGTATCCATTTCTGAGTCGGCTGGCGTGCCCAATCCGAGGTCCCTTCGCATCACCAAATAGTCTTCGGGGCGGTTTTGCTCGGCATAGATCACCCTAAGCATAGCCAATGCCTCGGATGCTTGTGGCGATTGCGGGTACTTGCTCAAAAGTCGGGTATACTGATCAATGGCCGGCTGTACCTGATCCTGTTGGTAAAGAATGAGACCCTTAATAAGCCAAGCAGATGGCATCAGTTGACTGGCAGGTTTCACCCGTTCGAGGGTGTCGGCATAGGCCAAGCTCTTGGCGGGCAATCCTTCATTGTGACTGGCACCCATCAATTCCAACACGGCAGTCTCCCAAAATTCGGACCCTCTGTAGCGTGTTAAAAAGCGCTCCAATGACAGAATCTTATCCGCCTGCCGACCCATCAAACCCTGAAGAATCGCTTGCTGGTAGGCTGGGTAATCCACCCGATGGCCACCAAGTTTTTGGCACTCGCCGTATGCATTAAATGCGTCATTATATTGTTTCAAAGCGAATAATGCGTCTGCCCTTCTGAGTCGAGCATCTGCGAGCAGTGACTTACGTGCTTCCTCAGCTGGTGCATTACTCCATTCGGAGGCGGGCGCTGCCACCACTCGTCTAAAATAATCTTCGGCTAGTCTAAATTCATCCAGCCGGAAATAGGCATAGGCCAACCCATAGTGCGCCAACGCCGCATTTTCTTGTGATTCAATACCATCCGGGGCGGCCTTTCGGAGATTTAAGTAGGCTTTGTAATCGTCGGCTGCTTGTGCAAATTTCTGTAATCGAAATCGGGTTTCTCCCCGCCAGTAATGCGCCCTGCGTGTAACATCCACCACTGAGGCCAGTCCGAGTGCTTCATTGAAGTGTTGCTCAGCTGAGGAAAAGCTGCCTTCATGATACAATTGCATGGCCCTATACAAAGCAGCACGTTGCCATAATACCCTTTGTGTCGCATCGGCTTGCTTGAGGGAACGGAATACTTCCAAAGCTTCTCGAAAGTTCTTTCCAACCAATAACTGCCCACTCAACATGGCCTTTGCCTCCTCAGTGTAAATGGAATTAGGATATTTCCTTAAGAAATCTTTCAATTCGGTCAGCGCCTGGTTATTCATCTTGAGCCGACAACAGAGTTGTGCATAACGAAAGGCCGACATTTCGTTCATTTCGGCCGTTCCATTGCGCCTCGATGCCGTGTAGAAAGCCGCAAGGGCCTCCTGTGATCGTCCTAACTGTATACTCGCCTCCCCCATCAAAAAAAATGCGCGGTGACTTAAAGTGTCGTCCATGCCGTTGGTCGCACGCTGAAGCGATTCAATGGCCTGTTGCGGATCACCCAGTGAATAAGACGAATAACCGATACGAAAATGATCATCGGGCGATAACCGCCCGCCCAGTTTTTTATATCGCTCCATATACGTCAGAAATGGTGCGTATTCACCCTGAGCAAAATAGGCCTGTGCGATGATGTGGTTGAGTTGATCTGCCTGTTCCAAATCGGTTCGCGCACTGAGTGGGAGGGCGTAGGCAAACAAATCCTCGAAGCGTTCCATTCTATAATACAATCGAGCCAATAGAGAGGGAACATATAAACTACAACTTGGATGCGTTCTCAAGGGATCTAAAAATACCAGTGCTTGTTCATATAGACCCGCCTCATCACAGAGCCCTCCCATGGCAAGTGCAGCAAGAGGCGCTTCAGGCGAAGCTGACTTGGCAACTGGTTCGAGTAAATCCCGTGCCGATTGGGGGTCCCCCTTTTTCCAAAGCGCATATCCCCTGAGATAATTGCCTTGTTCACGCTCATTTTTGGGCATTCGTGGCCATTGAACCTCCTTAGAAAGGGCTATTACCTCCGAATACTTTTGAGCGCGATGTCTGTATTGCATCAACTGCAGGCGCACACGATCCGCTTCGAAAGTACCCTGAAGCTCATCATACAATTGCTCAATCAGCGCTTGGCTACCTGGCCAACCCAATCGTGCGCGGCTAAGTGCAGCGTATACCCGTGCCTGAAAGAGGTCAGTCGTCGTCCATCCATCAAAATGAGCGGCATGGGGCATACGGTTGTTCACTGGGTCGAGCAGAGACAGTACCACCCTATACTGACCCTGGTCATATTGGGCAATGGCCTCAGACAAGCGTTCAGTAGGCTCAATGAGCGCCGAAGTCCGTTGACCAAAAGTGCTTAAAGGCCAGATGACAACAAAAGACAAAAACGAAAATAAATAAAAAACTGCGCTGCGTTTTGGCATCATAGTTTAAATGGTATGTACATCATACCGTAGACCTTCGCTTAACGAAGAAACCGAACAAAAATTATAAAAACGAAAATCAGATGCTAAAAGTTCCAGGTAACTCCGAAACTCGGAAGTATGGGCAACTGATTGACCCGAGAAAAGCGCACCCTGTCGAAATAAAAGATATTGCGCCGATCATATACATTGCTTACGCTGAAGTTAAAGTCGATCTCCGAGCGATCACTCACAGCATAGGTATATCTCAGCGAGGCATCTAAACGATGGTAGGATGGCAGACGGGCTTGATTGAATCCGGCATACACAACGCCCAAATCGCCATTTTGTGCGAGGTAATCGCTATTGATCCCACCATTCAAACTGATGTTCGGATAAAAACCCTGAGTCTGGGTGAATGGGAAACCTGAACCATAGTTCCAACGTGTACTCAACTCCCAACTTCGATCGCTGCCAAATTTGTATGTTCCAACCAGGTTGATGTTGTGACGGCGATCAAAAGATGGAAAGTACGTTCGCTGTCCATCGAATCGATCCACATAAGTCCATGAATAGGTAGCCCATACATAATATTGCCTGCGGTCGTATTTTAACCTAAAATCAAATCCATAAGCTTGTCCACGTTCGATAATGAAATCTTTCTTCAAAAAGTCAGGTTTCTGTTCAAACTCACTGACATCTTCATATATTTTATCGCGGTTGATGTTGGTGAGCTGATCAAAATTTTTGATGTACGACTCAATATTCAATTCGACGTGCTTACCTAAATCGATTTCGGTGCCAACGATCGCATGTCGCGCCTTTTGAAGTTTTGATTGAACACGCTCTCCATCAAAAGTCTTGGGCAAATTGTCTGGGCCCGATAAGAATCCGAAAAACAAATTCACCACATCTCGATCAGAAACCGCACTGATGAGATTTTGGCTATACCAACCCCCAGCAAATTTCAGTCTGACCGCAGGCGTTAGATTGTATTTTAAACCCAACCTTGGCTCGATAGAAAATTCCCCCAGCGATGCATAATAATGGCCCCTCAACCCAGGCTCCATGACCAATTTATCGGTGAGAAACTTGTATTTAATATATCCGGCGAGCTCAGTGGTGTTTTCATTCTGGTTGAGTATGATTCCACTTGGGTTGGTAAAATTGAAACGGGTGCCAAAGCCCACTAAATCGAAACCGAAATTAATTTCGTCGCGTTGCAAATATTGAGCGATGTTGACCGTGCCGTTGAAACCCGAAATACCGCTATTCCTTGGGCCCCTTCCGGGCTCTATTTGAAATGAATTGTAATCCGACCAGGCGACAGTACCACTCACTACACTGTTGGAACCTTCCGGAATCAACACAAAATTACCACCCAATCCCCGCGAGTCCCATCCGAAATCGGAAACATTACGGAAATTCGCTCGGTCCGAGAAGTTGAATCCAAAAAGGCTCAACTTACTGCCATTCGATGACCTGAATGTCGTTTTTGCATATAAATCTGTAAAACTGAAGGGCAAGCCGTTGCTGTCGGCATAGGTGTAGAGCCGTTTAGAGGATTGGTCGAGCCACGAAGAGCGCGCCGACACAATGAGGGTTGGGGCCGGTTTCTCGGGCGTTCCCGCCTTACCCAATGGGCCTTCCATCAAAACACGTCCGAGGAATGGACTCGCACCGACTTTCCCCTTCCATCGCTTCTGATTGCCATCGCGCGTTGTGATGTCCATCACCGCGGAAATTCGTCCTCCATGGTTGGAATTGTAACCACCGGTATACACATCCGCATTCTGTATGATATCCGTTTCAAATACAGAAAACAACCCAATCGAATGAAAAGGATTATAGAGAATCATGCCATCGAGCATAACTTTATTCTGAACCGGAGACCCTCCTCGAATATACAACTGTCCGCCCTGATCGCCCGTGAATACCACCCCCGGCAGGACCTGTAGGTACTGGGCAATATCGGCTTCACCACCAACACTAACGATCTGCGTGATTTGCTTCGGGGTAACGGTTTCCACGGATACTTTTACGGTCGTGCGCTGCTCTTCTTTTTCTCCGCTCACTTCCACCATACCCAGATTGAGGCTCGATTTTCGAAGGAATAATTTCTCATTGAGGATATCACCGCCTTTGATGCGAATTTCTACACTGGCGGTGTCGTATCCCAAATAACTACTCATGAGTTTATAATTTCCGGCAGGAATTCGGGTAATAGTAAAAAAACCCCTGGCATCTGTACTCGACCCTAAGGTAGTACCTTGCAGATATACATTGGTAAAAAGGATGGGCTCACCGCTGCTTTGATCATACACAAAACCACGAATGACGCCAGTCGACGATTGTGCTGCTGCTATGTGAACAGAAATAAGAAGGGTACACAACACCAACAAAATGGTGTTTAAAAAGAAGTGTAGTCGCATGAGAACGCGAATATACGGCTTTTGCAGATGCGTTTAGGCTATTTGAATATGCTATTCATCGATTACAAGGGGTATTTAATGACTACCAAAAAACATTGCCCTTGCCAGTCCTCAATACCGTTGGCTCATCACCCGTTAGGTCTACCAGTGTAGAAGGCTTGCCCTCCGACCATCCATGATCCAGAAATACATCCACCGTATCGAAATAATGAGCAAGTATTTCTTCGGGGTCACGAAAGTGATGGTCTACCCCATCCATTTTTTCGGATAGAGAAGCCGAAGCAAGGGGTGATCCCAATGCCGAAATGAGCATTCCCGCCACGGGATGATCCGGAATACGGAGTCCTATATTCTTGCGCTTGTTCTGTAGCTGCCGTGGTGCCAGACCTGATGCAGGCAGAATAAAAGTATAGGGGCCTGGAAGCGCCTTTCTCATGATCCTGAAATAGGCATTGGAAATGGGTAAGGTGTAGGAAGAGAGGTGACTAAAGTCGGCACATACCAAAGAAAGGTTAGTGGCATCGGGCAAGTTCCGAATCTTTAATAATCGATTAACCGCCACAACTGAACGAATATCCGCTGCTAAACCGTAATACGTATCGGTTGGATAAATGACAACGCCTCCCAACCTGAGAACTTCTGCTGCCCTCAGAATATTTCTTTTGTCGGGCTCGTCGGTGTAGGTAATCAGATGCTCCAAATTCCTCCCATCATGCCACGCAAGCGCGAACACGCTCTGCCGCTTCGTGCAACTCGGTCACAGCTTGAATTGGGAGCCCTGAAGCATCCAATAAGGCACGTGCTTCGCTTGCATTGGTGCCTTGTAGGCGGACGATCAGCGGGATATCCATGTCCTCCAATTGTTTACAAGCATCAACAATACCTTGTGCCACCCGATCGCAGCGAACGATTCCCCCAAAAATGTTCACCAAAATAGCTTGAACATTAGGGTCCTTTCGGATGATTCTGAATGCATTGGCCACCCGTTCAGCGTTGGCGGTACCGCCTACATCCAGAAAATTGGCTGGCTTGCCCCCCGATAATTGTATGATATCCATTGTAGCCATGGCCAATCCTGCACCATTCACCATACATCCAACATTACCATCCAATTTTACATAATTGAGATTGTGTTCACCAGCCTCGACCTCAGTAGGATCCTCTTCACGTATATCTCTTTGGGCTTTAAGATCCGGATGCCTATACAAGGCATTTTCATCGATACTCACCTTGGCATCTACCGCAATAATCCGGTCATCAGAAGTTTTAAATAATGGATTAATCTCAAAAAGAGCGGCATCAGACTGTTCATAGGCTTTGACCAAAGCCGGAACAAAACGTGTCATTTCACGAAAAGCATGTCCACTCAATCCTAAATTCCGGGCAATTTTCCGTGCTTGAAAAGGCATAATTCCTACGGAAGGATCAATGACTTCCTTATGAATTTTGTCGGGATGCTCTTCGGCCACCTGCTCAATGTCCATTCCCCCTTCTGTAGAATAAACAATGATGTTCTTTCCGGAGGACCGATCCAGCAGTACAGACATATAAAATTCCTGTACGGGCGAGGCGCCTTCGTAGTAGACGTCTTGTGCCACGAGAATCTGGTGCACTTTTTTGCCCTGTGGACCTGTTTGCGGCGTAACCAACTGCATCCCTAGAATTTGGTCAGCTTTCACACGAACTTCTTCAAGGGATTTGGCCACTTTCACCCCGCCACCTTTTCCTCTGCCACCTGCATGAATCTGGGCTTTTAAAACCCAACAACTCGTGCCTGTTGACGCCTGTAGTTGCTGAGCGGCTTGAACCGCCTCATCGGCCGAATGAACAGGTATTCCCTGTTGAATGGCAACACCAAACTGGCTGAGTAAGGCCTTCCCTTGATATTCGTGTAAATTCATAATTAATTGTTATATGATATTATGGGCTTCTAAAAACCGAGAAAAACAGGTCGAATTTTGAACAATTAACCTCCGAAATCGTCAAAACTAACATGCTCTTCTGGAATACCCCAGTCATCACACATTTTTATGACGGCTGAATTCATCATGGGTGGTCCACAGAAGTAAAACTCAATTTCCTCTGGATCAGGATGTTTACTGAGGTAATTGTCGATGAATGCCTTGTGAACGAATCCTAAAAATCCGTCGCCATCGCGGTCTTCAACATCCTTTGATACTTTCCAGTTGTCTTCGGGAAGCGGCTCCGATAATACAATATGGAATCTGAAATTGGGGAATTCTCTCTCAATGGCACGGAATTCATCGATGTAGAAAAGTTCGCGACGTGAACGTCCTCCATACCAATAAGACACCTTACGACCCGTCTTGAGGGTATGAAACAAGTGGAAAATATGACTTCGAAGTGGGGCCATTCCGGCACCTCCGCCTATGTAGACCATTTCTCGTTCAGTAGGCTTAATGAAGAATTCTCCATAAGGACCTGAAATGGTGACCTTATCACCTGGCTTACGACTGAACACATATGAAGAGCATATGCCCGGATTAACCGCCATCCATTTGTTGGCCGATCGATCCCATGGTGGTGTGGCGATGCGGATGTTCAACATGATGATATTGCCTTCCGCAGGATGATTGGCCATGGAATAGGCCCTAAAAATTGGCTCAGGATTCTTCATCTTCAAATCCCAAAGATTAAATTTATCCCAATCCTCCTTAAATTTCTCTGAACCAGCGGGATCAGAAGGATGAGGAGCAATGTCCATACCTTTGAAGTCTACATCAACAGCAGGAACGTCGAGTTGAATATAACCACCCGATTCGAAGTGCAAATGTTCGCCCTCCGGAAGCTTTACCACAAACTCTTTGATGAATGTGGCCACATTATAATTTGACACCACTTCACATTCCCATTTTTTGATCCCAAATATTTCATCCGGAACCTGAATTTTCATGTCCGACTTGACTTTAACCTGGCATGCCAAACGCCAGTGATCGGCCTGTTGCTTGCGCGATAAATGACCTTTTTCGGTTGGAAGCACATCGCCACCCCCCTCTAGTATTTGACATTTACACATGGCGCATGTTCCGCCACCACCACAAGCCGAGGGAAGAAATAATTTGCTGTTGCTCAGTGTACTAAGCAGATTTGAACCCGGACTAGCTACAAGCGCATTGGCCTCATCGCCATTAACTATGATTCGCACCTCTCCTGCCGGCAGCAACTTCTTTTGAGCGTATAGAAGAACCACCACAAGCAATAAGATCACAAAGCTGAAGGCACCAATACTGAGGCCTACTATGGTCATTGTGTTTAATAAGAGCATAAAGTTTACAATTACAATTGAATTCCGAGAAAACTCATAAAGGCTAATGCCATCAAACCGGTCAAGATAAATGTAATTCCCAGACCACGTAAAGGTCTGGGCACGTCAGAATACCTAATTTTCATGCGAATTGCTGAAATAGCCACAATAGCAATCATCCAACCAAAACCGCTTCCAAATCCAAAAACAGTAGCTTCAGCCAATGTATAATCTCTTTCTTGCATAAATAATGAACCCCCGAGAATCGAACAATTCACGGCAATTAACGGCAAGAAGATACCCAGAGAGCTATACAAAGCAGGTGAAAACTTCTCAACCACCATCTCAACCAATTGAGTCATTGAAGCAATGGTTGCGATGAACATGATGAATGCTAAAAAGGATAGATCAACATTTTCAAATGAAGGCGAAATCCACGCTAAAGCACCTTCTTTCAAGAGGCCATTGATTAACAACCAATTGATAGGTACAGTTATGCCCAGAACAAAAATAACTGCAGCACCAAGACCGATTGCCGTGTTTACGTTCTTGGAAACCGCCAAAAAAGAGCACATTCCCAGGAAGTAAGCAAAAATCATGTTGTCCACAAATATAGACCGAACAAATAGGCTGATCAAATCAGCAAAAAGTAGTGAAGTCATTATGCCTCTTCAGTATAGTTGTTAATAGAACGCTGAATCCAAATAATCGTGGCCACAATAAATAGCGCCCCAGCCGGAATCATCATCAGTCCGTTGTTCACGTAACCAATTTCAGGAGCATACCAAACCTCTGGTATCACCCGAAATCCAAATAATTTACCAGATCCAAACAACTCCCGAATAAAGGATACACCGAGGATCACCCAAGCATAACCCGCTGAGTTGCCTAAACCATCAAGCATTGACGGACCTGGTTTGTTTCCCATGGCAAAAGCTTCCAATCGTCCCATAACAATACAATTGGTGATAATCAACCCAACAAAAACAGAAAGTTGCTTGCTTACATCATAAACAAAAGCTTTAAGGATTTCATCTACAAGAATTACTAGCAAAGACACAATAGCCAATTGAACGATGATTCGGATTCGTGATGGAATGAGATTGCGGATCATGGAAATCAACATATTCGAAAAAACCACCACCGCCGTTACGCTGATGGCCATGACTAAGGTCGGCTTCATTTGGGTAGTGACAGCAAGTGCTGAACATATTCCCAATACTTGAATCGTTATAGGATTACTATCCGACAAAGGATCAGTGACTAACTTTCTATCTTTCTTAGACAACAGCGGCTTCGATTCTTGGACCGGTGCTGGGACAGTGGAAGTTGACATATTATACTTTTTTAGATTTGTTGATGTACGACAAATAAAATTGAATATCCTCCTTCAACATATTGGAAACACCCGTAGAGGTAATCGTTCCGCCTGAAATGGCGTCGACTTTATGTGGATCATCATCGGCTTTGGCTTCTTTGGTCACCTGAACCGATACAAAAGAACCCGACTCATCCAAAATTTTTCGGTTCGCAAACTGCCCTTCGAACCCATCAGTATTGATTTCAGCACCCAATCCAGGAGTCTCACCTTTGTGGTCAAATACCGCCTTTTTGACAGTATTTCCATCTTCATCCAATGCCAAATAGCCCCAAACGGGCCCCCACAAGCCCACCCCTGCTAATTGGAGGATGAAGGTCTTTTTTCCACCTTCCTCAAAAATATAAAGCGGGTAGTTGAGCTTATGAGATGGGTTTTTGGACTTTAATTTTTTGTCGTAGGCTAAATTGATGTCGAACGCCTTCATATTTTTCACCTCGTTGCCCTGTTCATCAATCACCACCGATTTGATGTATTGATCGAATTTCTTGTAGTCATCAGGGGCCACCTTACCAACAACACTCAAGATATTTTCCTGCTTTTCTTTCAAAAAATTCTGCTCTTGGAAGGGTTTTAACACGGTTGCAGCACCTGATAACATCAGGGCCACGAGAACCGTAACGGCAAATGCAAAGCCGAATACGTATGTATTAGAATTAAGCACGGGCGAGTCGTTTTTTAATGTTTGACTGAACTACGAAGTGATCGATCAGGGGTGCCATCACGTTACCAAATAAAATGGCAAGCATAATTCCCTCTGGATAAGCTGGGTTAAATACGCGAATCATAACGGCCATCATTCCGATGAGTAATCCGTATATCCATTTACCGCGTTCAGTTTGAGCGGCTGTTACCGGGTCTGTAGCCATAAAAACAGCCCCAAACATCAGACCACCCATCAAATAATGATTCCAAAATGGCAACCTCATGAACTCATTCAATGCGATGGCATTAAAAATCAAACCCATGATTCCTGCGCCCAAAAGCACGGAAATCATCACAGAGGCACTGCCAATGCCAGTGAATATCAAAAATGCAGCGCCGATGAGAATGGCCAGTTTACTGGTTTCCCCAATTGACCCCGGGATCAATCCCAAAAACATATCTGTTGTACAGTATCCGGGGTTCCCCTGAATGGAATTGGCTAGTGCTGTGGCACCGCTGTATGTATCAGGTTTTTCCGCAATCCAGACCATATCACCTGACATAAAGGTCGGATAGGCAAAAAACAGAAAAACACGGGCTGTGAGGGCCACATTCAGCACATTCATACCCGTACCGCCAAACACTTCCTTGGCAAAAATGACCGCAAATGCGGAGGCTAAACCCACCATCCAAAGGGGAATATCGGGTGGCATCACCAGAGGAATCAATAATCCGGAAACCAAATAACCTTCATTAATGCTATGTCCTTTGCGGGAAGCAATAAAAAACTCAATTCCTAAACCGACCCCGTATGCTACAACAACAATTGGAATCACTTTAAGAGCCCCAAATATAAATTTCTCTAAAATTCCATCTCCAGCTGCCGTAAATTCTCCTGTCGACAAATAATGCTGATGACCTACGTTAAACATCCCGAAAATAAAGGCCGGCAACATGGCAAGAATGACAAAAAACATGGTTCGCTTCAGATCCATGCCACCACGAATGTGAGACCCCTGAGTTGTTACCGTGTCTGGCGTAAATAAAAAAGTAGAAAACCCATCAAAAACGGTATGGAAACGTTCGTACTTGCCCCCCTTTTCAAATTGAGGCCTCCATTCTATAATACGATCTTTCAAAAATTTCATATTCTTTTTAGTGTAGGTTTATGCCATTGAATCTTCGTACATGAGGTCAAGACCTTCTCGGATTATTTTTTGAACCGGAATCTTAGACGTACAAACAAACTCACAAAGCGCGAAGTCTTCCTCAGAAACTTCATATATTCCGAGCTGTTCCATCTCTTCGATGTCTTGATACATGATGGACTTTAGAAGGTATGTAGGATGGATTTCCATGGGAAGCACCTGCTCATATTGGCCTGTGACCACAAACGCACGTTCCTCTCCATGGGTATTGGTGTTGACTTGATATACCCGGTTTTTCAACCACCCCGACAAAAATGAACGTGAGATGTCCGGGCGGGGATAACTGGGCAGCAACCAACCGAGAAACTCGAGATCGTTCCCCTCAGGAATGGCTGTGAGTTGGTGATCATAAAAACCCAAATGACCGTCGGGAGACACTTTTGATCCTGTCAAGACATTACCACTAATGATGCGCACATCATTTCTACCTGTGAATTCTCCTCCGGTGATCGATTGTATGGAAGCACCTAACATTGAATCGACGTACCGAGGCTCTTTTATCTCGGAACCAGTTAAAGCAATTCGCTTGCGAAAATCGCAGCGACCATGCAATGCAAAGCGGCCCAGGATCACTACATCAGAGGGATGGACGTACCAAGCTGCCTCTCCTTTGTTGATTGGACGGATGTGGTGCATCTGGATGCCCACATTACCAGCAGGATGCGCGCCTTCGAAGCGATGAATTTGAACATTTTCGGCCTTCAACAAGGCTGCAGAGCGCGTCTGGGTGGCGTGTATACCCAAATGTACCGGAGCCTGACTGAGACGGCTAAGCAAGTGAAGACCGGCTTGAAAAGCTTGTTCATTGCCTTCAATCAAAAAATCGATCGAAGGTGCAAGAGGTGCTGAATCGAATCCAGATACAAAAATTGCGAAAGGATTTTCGTCGGGCAGGGCGATGCAATCAAATGGACGGCGGCGAATGAGTGGCCATAATCCCGCCTGTTGCACAGCAGACCTTAATTGTGAAACATCCATCGAATCAAGCTTTATAGGGCCGAATTCGATGTGTTTTTGTTGCTGATCAGCCAAAATAACAACTTCTTGAAGCACTCTACGATCACCCCGATGAACGGCCACCACTTCACCTGAAACAGGAGCGGAAACCACGATTGATGGGTATTTTTTGTCGTGCAATAAGGGGGTGCCTACCTGAACTTCAGACCCCACCTCCACCAGCAGTTTAAATTTGGAATAGCGAAAGGCTGGTGGATTTATGGATACAGTTTGTGCGTGAACCGCGACACATTTCCCCTGATCGGCCTGACCCTTTAATTTGATGTCGAAGCCCTTGCGTAATTTGATGGTAGATGCCATGTTTTCGATTAACAATAAACGAATACACTTGAGTCAGGAAGTTGATGAAAAACTGGCAGACTAAAGCGGTGCAAAGGTATAAATTGAAGTGCAAAGCGCAACCCGAAGGCTAAAAATTATGCTTCAGGCCGTATCATTGCCACTGCTAATCGATTATGGTAACCGTACATCAATTAACCCTTTCTGCTGGAGGTGAAGATCTGTTTGAGCACGCTTCTTTTCAATTGGGAACCCAAGATAAAGCAGCGCTGATCGGCCGCAACGGTTGCGGCAAAAGCACATTGATGCGCGCCTTGGCGCAGCCCGAAAATGGTGGGGGTCGAATCAGTGTTCCCAAAAACCTTAGAATCGGTTATTTTCATCAGGATCTCTTGTCTTTTTCATCGGGCAATAGCTTGTTGGAGGTTGTATCGGAAGCCTTCGGTGGTTTGCTGATGATGCGCAAACAGTACGAAGAAAGCCTGTTGGAAGACAGCACGACGAACGATTTGTCTTACTGGCAGAAACAAGCCGACCTGTTGGATGAACTAACGCGATTGGATGCGTTTCGCATTGAAGCCCTGGTAGAGGAAACGCTCAAAGGACTAGGCTTTAGAAGCAGCGATATGGAGAAGCCATACAAGCAATTCAGTGGCGGATGGCGTATGCGTGCCATGTTGGGAAAGGTGCTCTTGCAAAAACCAGGGCTTTTATTGCTCGACGAGCCAACCAATCACCTGGACCTACCCGCCATCAACTGGCTGGAGGACTTCATACGTCGATACCCCAATAGCGTTCTCCTCGTTTCGCACGACCGAACTTTTTTAAATCGATGTTGCAACCGCATCCTGGAAATCGATCAAAAGAAGTTGTGGGTCTACAAAGGCGATTATGAGTCCTACGAGGAGCAAAAAATGATTCGCTTGGAGCAACAGCGTTTGGCATGGACCAACCAGCAAAAAATGCTGGCCCATGAAATGAGATTTATTGAGCGATTTAGGTACAAGGCAAGTAAGGCCAAAGCCGTTCAGAGCCGCATTCAGTTGCTTCAGAAGAAAGAGCTGGTTGATGAAGTGAAAGAGGCTGACCGTGCGCCACGGTTTCGCTTTGTACCGAATCGAAAACCAGGTAAAATACTGATGGAATTGCAGGATATCAAAAAATCCTTCCCCGCAACCAGCATTTTAGATGGCGCATCGGCTCAATGGGAACGGGGTGATAAAATAGCATTGGTTGGCCCGAATGGCACGGGCAAATCCACTCTGCTCAGGATTTTGTTGGGCACCGAGGCGTTTGAGGGGAAGCGTCTACCCGGCTACCAGGTTGAGTTGGCGTATTATGCCCAACACCAAACCGAATCGCTGAATCTCAAAAACAGCTTGCTCAACGAAGCCCTTCGATTAGCCGAACACTGCACCGTTCAGGAAGTACGATCGGCTTTGGGTGCCTTTCTATTTGATCAGGACGATATGGACAAGCCGGTGGGCATACTTTCAGGAGGGGAAAAAGCAAGGTTGGCCTTGTCGGGCGTGCTTTTAGCGCGGTCTAATTCATTGTTGCTGGACGAACCAGGCAATCACCTCGACATGGAATCAGTCGAAGCCCTTATTGATGCCCTGCAAGATTTCGAGGGCAGTTTTGTTTTGGTGGCCCATGACCGTTACCTGTTAGAGCAAGTCTGCAATAAGGTATGGTATGTAATGGATGGTAAAATTCACGTTTACCCAGGGCCATTTGCAGCGTTTTCAGAACGCTTGGGAGAACCTTGGAAGCCCAAACCGTCACCGACTCAACCAAACACCAAAAATTCATTTCAGACGATAAAAAAAGAGTCTGTACAAGAAACAAACCTTTCCTACCACGAACAAAAGGAAAACAAGAGGAAATGGGCCAAAGTGGAAAGAGCATGCCGAAAAACCGAGGAAGACCTGTCCAAGGCAGAGGCGAAAAAATCGCAACTGCTCGAAAAAATGGCCGACCCCACCTATGCAGACCAATTCGAATGGCTCCAATCAGCTCAAAATGAACTGCGCGAAACGGAACAACACATCACTGCGTTATTACATTTGTGGGAATCACAGCTCGAAGAATTAGAAGGGCTTGATTCCCCCCAATCGAACCCATAATCGAAACCATAATAGAAGAAAACTTTATCCACCAAAACAAACTGAATGGCACTCCGATTAACGATCCTATGCTTTTTTTTCCTGCTCATGGGTTTGAATGGGACACGCGCTCAAGAATTCGCCGGTTTAATACCGGAGGATCATACGTACCTCCCTCATATTAAAACCGTTCAGTTCCTTCAAGGCGATAAACCATTTTCGACACCCATGATGCAGGTGGGCGATCCAATCGGCTCACTCGTGCTTCACTTCGATGACTTAAACGGTGGTTTTGCTCGGTATTCGTTTACCCTAATCCACTGCACGGCCGACTGGACGCCATCCGGAATGCTCAGTACCCAATATCTGGATGGATTTCAGGAAGATCAGGTGATCGACTACCGGACGTCATTTAATACCCTTAAGCCTTACACCCATTACAAGATCAGTGTTCCTTCCGAAAATATTCGTCCTACCCTCAGTGGTAATTATGTGTTGCACGTTTATCGGGATGGAGACCGAAGCGCACCTGTACTCACCCGCCGATTTTTTGTGCTTCAACCCATCATGTCGATCATCCCCATCATCCGTCGTCCCAGCCGACCCGATGTCATGGCGATGGCTCATGAAATTGATTTTGACGTTAATACGGGCGATCAACAGGTCTTCAATCCTTTTGATGAGTTAAAGGTGGTGATTCGGCAAAATGGGCGGTGGGACAACTTGGTTGGCGGTCTCCCTCCACAGTTTATACGCAACAACGTCATTTCATACGACCACAACGACCGCAACATATTCACGGCAGGCAATGAATTTCGAAGAATTGACTTGAGAAACATGCGCTTTCGTGGTCAAGGCGTTTCTAAAGTCGAGATTGGCCAAGAATCGGTTCAGGTTTGGGCAGAACCTGAGGAAGGGCGTGCCCATCTGCGCTATTTTTCCTATCAGGATTTGAACGGAAATTACCTGATTCAAAGCAATGAAGCCCGAAATTCTGAAAATGAAGCCGACTACCTGAATGTCACCTTTAGTTTGCTTCAGCCCTCCCCCCTACGCAATGCCCGTGTGCACCTTTTCGGACAGCTTACCGATTGGAAGCTCGACTCCACAACCGAGTTGACCTACCACCCCTCACTCGGAGCCTATCAATTGACCATCCCGCTGAAACAAGGCTACTACGATTATTGCTATGCTTGGGTTAGAAATGGAAGTTCGTTGGCCGACGACACATGGTTCGAAGGAAGCCACCAGGAAACCGAATGTGATTACGAGGTGCTTGTGTATCATCAACCCCCTGTGAGCCCGCGCTACGACCGTTTAGTGGCCTACACGCGCTTCAATTCAATGAATCGAACAGGAAGGTAGATGGGCTACGGGTGCAAAACCTAAGTGCAACCACCCGATCAGATTACTTTATCACACCTGATCACAGCAATTCGTTGGCCAGGTTAGCCAGCTCGGAACGCTCGCCCTTTTGAAGGGCAATATGGGCGAATAGCGATTGTCCTTTGAGCCTGTCGATCAAATACGACAATCCGTTCGATTCAGAATCGAGGTATGGGGTGTCGATCTGTCGGATGTCTCCTGTAAAAATGATTTTGGTTCCCTCTCCGGCTCGGGTGATAATGGTCTTAACCTCATGTGGCGTTAGATTTTGCGCTTCATCGACAATAAAGCAAACCTGAGAAAAGCTTCGACCCCTAATATAAGCCAATGGTGTGATGGTGAGTTTTTCCTGCTGCACCATTTCGTTGATTTTGTGGAAATCGCGATCCGCTTCGCTGAATTGATGCTGAATGAAACGAAGATTATCCCACAATGGCTCCATGTAGGGATTGAGTTTAGATTTGATGTCTCCGGGTAGATATCCAATGTCTTTATTGCTCAATGGAACTATGGGTCTGGCCAAATACAACTGTTTGAACTGTCTGCGTTGCTCGAGCGCTCCCGCCAAGGCCAAAAGGGTTTTACCCGTACCCGCTATACCTTGGAGGGTAACCAACCGAATCCGATCCGACAACACGGCGTGCAGGGCAAAGGTTTGTTCGGCATTGCGTGGACGAATGCCATAAGCTGGGCGTTTATCCACTTTTTCCAGTCGTCCTTCTTCGGCATGATAGCAAGCCAAAACCGATTCTTTTCCGTTGCGGACAATCAGAAATTCGTTCGGACACAGATTGGTGAGTTTAAGGTCAGCTGGATTGCAAAAGCCCGTTTGATAGAGTTGGTCGATGAGTGTTTTAGAAACTCCACCCACCACCCGAAATCCAGTATAGCTATCGCCCTGGTCCTTGATCTTACCGTGTCTATAGTCTTCCGCTTCCAAACCGAGTGCTTTCGCCTTCAAACGAAGGTTGACGTCTTTCGTTACCAAAATTACCTGTCTACCCGGGTTGTGTTCAACCAAATACATGGCAGAATTAAGGATTCTGTGGTCGGCTTTCCGTTCTCCAAAAACGGCATGTGCATCGACCCGTGCGCTTTCATTCATCTCCACTTTAAGCAATGATTCGTGGACCGAATTGAGCGGAATCCAATCTTGAAGACTGTGTTGACTGGACAATTCATCAAGCATTCTGATGAAACTACGGGCCTCGTAATGCAGGCTGTCGTTTCCCTTTTTGAACTGATCGAGTTCCTCGAGAACGGTTATAGGCAGCACGACATCGTGTTCATCGAAGTGCTGCAAGGCATGGTGATCATGCAAAATCACTGAGGTATCCAGCACAAATATCTTCCGGATTTTATTGTTGGGCTTCTTTTTGGCAGGCATATGTGGATCATAAAGAGTATCGGAAATATGAGAAAAAAACACTCCGTTTTGGTTTATCTTTGTGCGCTTAGCAACAAATTACTAAATCATGAGCCAGGAAGTTTGGATCGTAGGTGCCGCACGCACCCCCATCGGCAGTTTCAACGGGGCGCTTGCTCCTGTTTCAGCACCCCGATTGGGCGCTGTGGCCATTAAAAAAGCGATGGAAATGGCCTCGGTAGCGCCAGATCAAATCGACGAATTGTTTATGGGCAATGTGATAAGTGCCAACATCGGACAGGCCCCTGCTACACAAGCGGGCATTTATGCAGGCATTGATCCGCATACACCCTTCACCACCATCAACAAAGTTTGCGCCAGTGGGATGAAAGCCATCATGTTGGGGGCGCAAGCCATTCAGTTGGGGCAAGCCCATGTAGTGGTTGCTGGCGGCATGGAGAGTATGAGTCAGGTTCCCTACTACCTCGATCAGTACCGAAACGGCGGCCGCCTTGGCCATGGCCAGGTGGTCGATGGCATTCTTCGTGACGGATTAACGGATGTGTATCACCAATACCATATGGGAAATGCGGCTGAATTGTGCGCATCGGAGCACAAAATAACCCGCGAGGAGCAGGATGCCTATGCGGTTCAGTCGTATAAACGTTCTGCCCAGGCGTGGGCCAGCGGCAAATTCACGGCTGAAATGGCAACCGTCGAAGTGCCCGTTCGTGGGAAAGACCCTTTGTTGGTTGATACCGATGAGGATTACACAAAAGTCAATTTTGACAAGATCGGAAGCCTGAGGCCTGTATTTGATAAAAATGGCACCATTACGGCAGCCAATGCATCGAACCTGAATGATGGTGCTTCGGCCGTTGTATTGATGAGCCGCGCGCGTGCTGAACAAATAGGGGCAAGACCATTGGCCCGAATCTTGGGCTATGCCGATGCGCAACAGGCTCCTGAGTGGTTCACCACTGCACCCTCCAAAGCCATCCCATTGGCCCTGAAGCGGGCTGGAAAAACATCATCTGATGTAGATTATTACGAAATCAACGAGGCCTTCTCCGTAGTCTGTATTGCCAACAATAGATTGCTATCGCTCGACCCCAATCGGGTTAATATTTATGGAGGAGGGGTTTCATTAGGCCACCCGATTGGAAGTTCGGGATGTCGCATCGTGGTTACGCTTGCCCATTTATTGCACCAGGAAGGCGGCAGCATTGGTGTGGCTGGAATATGTAATGGTGGTGGAGGGGCAAGCGCTATGGTGATTGAACGGCTGTAATCACCCGGGTTGACCATGCCTCAAAAATGGAAAGGACCTGCCGTTTTCATGGCATTTCTCCTTTTTTTATCGGTCCCCTACAAAGGCTGGTCGCAGCACAAATTACCCGAGCCTACTGTCTTCTATGATTCGGTGCAGGCCCTAGGATTTCGAAACCCCTTGGTCATTTATCAATTGGCTATGTGGGAATCAGCCAATTTACGCGCTCAAATGGCTAAAGAACGGGCGAATTTGTTCGGCTTAAGGGCAAGGTCGGGCTATATGAGATTCGACAGTTGGATGCACTGCCTTCGTTACATGAAAAATTTGGAAGAGCGGAGGTACGCCGCTTACCCGAACAAAGCCAAAAATGACTACTACGATTTCATTGCATGGTGGGGGTACAAAACTGGGCGATCCTATGACCCACGTGAATTCGGCTTTGTTCGATTAATCCAAAAGGTCCCGGTACCCGTTAATTAGCGGCTGATTTTGATCAATTGAAGTCGATCACGAATAGCCTTCTTTTGCGTCGTACGCATCATAGAGAAATCCAACACATTGAGTTGACCTTTAAAGTAACCGGTGACCGGCTGGTTAACGGTTGAGCCATCACGATTCGCATTGAATCCCACTTCAAGTTCATAGATTGACCCGGATTTCTTCACTACAATAGGACCACCAGGAACATCCGTATTGAGGTAATATTCAACACCATCATCAGCGGCAAAATCGTAGGCAATCAGTACACTAGCATCAACGAATGTTCCTGCTGCTCTTTGATTGGCGAACATATAGGTACCGGGGCTGAGTTCTGTGTTGCTTGAACTATTCAAATCCAAATAGAGGGCCTGTCCGGTTCCTCCCACCGAATCAGCCGAATAGTATACCCCATCAGAAACGAGCAAAACATCCCAGTCTACACTTAATGAATCCGAGTTGAGACCCCAATACAATAGATAACCTTTGGACAGTGCGTATGACTGACCTGCCACAGTGAATTCGCTTTTAGGTTCTGGGTCGGGGGTGTCCTTTTTACAAGAAGACAAGAACATCGTAGAGATGAACAAGACCAAAATTACAATTTGGGTATGGTTTTTCATGGATTGAGAACTTTTGTTTATTGAAAGGAAAATCAAGGTCGAGAGAAAAAACAAGGTAGAAGGAAAATCAAGGTCGAGAGGAAATCAAGGCAGAAGGAAAAAAAAAGTCGAGAGAAAAATTGATGCAATCGAAACTAGCCATAAAAATACAAATTAACGCCATTGGAAGGGGGCTAAATTGAAGGCAAACCCGATATTTAGCCAAAATTTACACCAAACATGACACACGCACGGTATTTCGTGTTTCTGATCTCCATTTGCTTGTTAAATTGGGTAGGTGCCGCCGCCCAAATCAACCGAAAAACAGACTGGAACGACCTTGATGCCTATCTCAGGCAAACCCAACAAAATTGGGGAACACCCGGCATGGTGGTGGGAATCGTGAAGAACGGAGATCTGGTTTTTTGTCGCGGATACGGCGAAAAAACCATTGGTAAAAATACCCAACAGCAGGTACCATTTGATCAGCCCGATCAAAATACCTTATTCGCAATAGCCTCGAACACCAAAGCCTTTACGGCTACCGCGTTGGCCCTTTTGGTTCAAGAAGGAAAAATTCATTGGGATGATCCCGTCCGGAAGTATCTTCCCTACTTCACCCTCTATGATCCCTGGGTCAGTGAAGCATTCACAATTCGTGACTTGCTTTGTCACCGCAGTGGATTGGGCACCTTCAGTGGTGATGTATTGTGGTATAGATCCACCCTATCCGCACCTGAGCTCATCAAACGATATCATGCCATTGAGCCAGAATTCCCCTTTCGTTCCGGATACGGATATTCTAACCTGATGTACATCGCTGCAGGTGAATTGATTGCAGTGACTTCTGGCCAAACCTATATACAGTTTGTTGAGAATCGCATTTTGAAACCTTTGGGTATGGGCAGAAGTACTTTTCAATTGGCGCGGCTTACAGCCTTGGGGAATTTTGCACAACCGCATGCCTATAAAGATGGAGAACACCATCCGATACCGTGGGTGAGTTGGGAAACCGTGGCAGCCACAGGAGGACTGTTGTCTTCGGTTGCTGACCTTGCCAAATGGGTCGAATTTAATATTGATCATGGGGTGTGGAGGGGCGACACTTTATTATCGACTCGATTACACAATCATCTCTGGACGCCGCACAATGGGTTTCAGGTCGACCACAGCAAACCGGATAAAAGCAGTAGTTTTAGTACTTATGGTCTTGGATGGCAATTGAGTGACTACAAAGGGCATTTTCGCGCACACCATACGGGCGGATATGATGGCATGATCTCTTCGATACAGGTTTTCCCCGATCTTGAATTAGGCATTATTGTACTCACCAATGGTGTGCGCGCACCCATAACCGCCATTCCAAACTATATAGTCGACAAGATCCTATTGGGCAGAAATGAACGCGATTGGTGTGAAGAACAGCTTAGAAAGCAAGAGAAACGAGAAACAGAAGACACCAGAATTCCAACACGCGTGGCCTCAAGGGTTCTCGGCACCCAGCCTGGTCTATCGCCCCAACAAGCTATGGGGGTTTATCGTTGTGCGATGTATGGCGACATCAACCTCACGGCGAAAAATGATACGATGTATCTGACGTTTTCGCATACCCCATCTTTTTCGTGCAGGTTAGTTCATTGGCACTACAATACATGGAAAATGGAATGGAACGAGCCCCAGGCATGGTTTGGGCATGCCACGGTACAGATAGTAACTGACCCCAATAATCAACCCATCGGACTGGATTTTGACATACCCAACGATGATATTTTTTTCAATGAAATCAAAGCCAAAAGAGTTGAAAACAATCAATAATCTTAAAATGTATCAGATCTCAAATCGAATATGGCTTTTCATATTGTTGAGCCTTACTTCCCTTCCAGGCCTTGCTCAACCAACAAAAATAGGACCATCGCTAAACAAAAAGTTGAATGAAAATCCGGGAGTCAATACTTGGCTGAGGATCACCATTACGTTCAAGGAACAAGTACCCATGTTGGATTTACTCAGACGTTATGAAAAGGATGACACTCCGCTCAGCATACGGGCACAGGAGGTGAATCGTGCGTGTAACGCGCTGGCAGATCGCATCCAAATTCCGTTTTTGGATGCTCTGAATATCTCTGGTGGGCAATTGGTCGAAAATCACCCCCACTTGATCAGGCGATTTTGGTTGGTGAATATGGTTGAGATCGAAGCGAAACCGGATCAAATCACACCCATTATGGCCCACCCCAGTGTGGAAGAAATTGAACTCAGCAGCGCGTTTCAGGTCTCTTTGGTTGAGCCTACAGCGCAAAGTGCATCCCCTGAAATGCCCAACGGAAGAGAAGTTGGACTTCAAGTGATTGGCGCACCTGCCCTTTGGCAAATGGGATATACCGGCAAAGGGAGAAAAGCGATGTTGATGGACACGGGTGTCTGGCCCAATCACCCTGCACTGAAAGGCAAATTTTTGGGCAGCCGATTCCCCTTATCGCAGACCTGGTTGCCCTATGATTTCACCACACCTAAAGATAAAAACGGCAACCATGGAACACATGTGATCGGAACCGTTTTGGGATTGGATACAGCCACCCGAGACACCATTGGCGTGGCCTTCGATGCCTATTTTATGGCGACGGACCCGATTGTGACCAACATTGCCTTGGTTCGGGATTGGACACAGCTCATGGCGGCTTTCGAATGGGCGCTTAACCCAGACGGGGATGCCAATACCACCCACGATATACCTGATGTCATCAACAATTCCTGGGGGCGAAACAATACGGGCTTTGACTCACTCTGTGGGCATCCACTCATCACCAATGCCATGCTGGCTGTTGAGGCCTCAGGCATCGCAAATGTGTTTTCCACGGGCAACGATGGGCCCGGTCTAGCCACCACCATTGTACCTGCTCAGGTGATCATTGATTCCCTCAATTTATTTGCGGTAGGTGCCATCCAAGGAGCTGCACCGGGTTACCCACTTGCAGGATTTTCGAGTTGGGGGCCTTCGAGATGTACACCCGACAGTTTCTTAATGATAAAACCCGAAGTTTCAGCGCCGGGGGTTGATGTTCGTTCGGCCGACGGACCCACGGGCTATGGATTAAAATCAGGTACGAGTATGGCATCCCCTCACGTGAGCGGGGCCGTTTTACTGTTGAAAGAGGCTTTCCCGCAACGTTCCGGCCGTCAAATTCTCAATGCATTGTATCAAACCGCATCGGATCTTGGTGTGCCTGGAGAAGATTATCAGTATGGTCGGGGGCTCATCAACCTACCCGCTGCTTTTCAGTTTTTATCGCAAAGTTCCACGCCTCAGCCTCCCGCGCGTGCCTACGATCTGGCCATCGCAGGAGTGGATTCTCCTGAAACCGCGTTTTTTGGTAGTGGGGGTTGCCTGCAACCAGGGCCAATTATGCCACCCGGTCCCATACTGCGTCAACGTTGGCGAATCGAGGTCATGAACCGTGGCGACAGCATGATCGGTGGCTTCCAACTTTTCATCAGTTTAAATGGCCAAAGGGATACAATCAACCACAGCGGATTACTTCTACCTGGCCAACGCGCATGGCTCACCACACCTTATTTTGTTTTACAACCCCCAACGCTTCCAAATGCACCCATCGGACAACCCAATCGCCTTCTTATTCAAGCCCATGCGCTGCCTTCTATTGTAGAACGCGACACCATCAACAACCGCTGGTATTCGGAGTTCCCTACACTGAATGTGGTACCCACCCGTTTTTATGAGGCATTCGATAGCTTGCGAACCAATGGGCTCTATGAGCACCGCCTCGATGATTGGGTGATCCGCGACTTGGACGCCGATGCCAGAACATGGCAGTTTGTGGCCACTGCAGGCCGCGCAACGAGGGCTGCCTGCATGAAAATGAAAGACCATGGTCCGGCCAACGGTCAAATTGATGAATTGATTTCGCCTTTGTTGTGGTTGAGCCGACCCGCTTCTGGGGCAAGCGGAACTGGGCTTTTGTCGTTCGATATTGCCTACAACAACCGCAGTACCACGTTTAGTGATACCCTGTTCCTTGATTGGTCGACAGACTGCGGACATAGCTACACAAGGCTTTGGCTCAATGGTGGAGACAGCATGAAGACCTACAATGGTTTAATCCCTTCAGATTCGAGCCATTGGCGCAGCTATCAAGTGCCCTTGTCTGACAGTTTGCTTCAACCCAATCCTTTGTCTGCTCGTTTGCGATTCACCACCAAGAATGATTGGGGTGGTAATTTATACCTCAGCAACATTCGGGTTTTTTACCAGATTGCGGATGTAGAAGAGCGCTTTATCCCTAAGACAATGAGAATTTACCCCAATCCCACCTATTCCTTCTTGAATATAGAACTCCCCGATGCACAATGGGGAATACCCTTATTGTACGACGCACTGGGTAGGGAGCAAAGGGTTGACTGGAGCCATTCGGATGAACCTGGCCAATACAGACTGAATACTGAGGGACTACCCGGCGGCCTCTATTATATACGATCTTATTCCAAAAACAATACCTTGCAAGGCAAGGCGCTGATTGTAAAGTGATATGCGTTTGTTGGTTATGAACATTGGATCACTCTTCGAACATCCTTTTTCAACTAAACTGAAAAATATGAAAACAGCCCATGGATTTTTCTTGATATGCTTCAGCCTTTTACTTCCACTATCAGTTTACGCGGGTCGCCCTGATCCATTACTGGCTAAGAGGTTATCGGCCGGTGGATATGATGCGGGAAGTATGGTGGAGTGGGGACTGGTTTTGAAGCAGCAAATAGACACAGATGCATTGCGCAAAGAGATGCAGTTGAATGGCTATTCGGCCCAGGAGCGAGCCCAAAGAATCATGAGGGAGTCTCTTTCTCTTCAGGCTTTTACACAACCGATTTTGATTGCACGCCTGGCTGAGCAAATCCCCAGCCTTCAAATCACGCATCGCTTTTGGGTCAGCAATATGATCATGATCCGGGCTGAGGCCGGTGCACTCAATATCTTACTGAATGAGCCTGAAATTGATCTGATATTCGATCCTGCTGATTATCCAACACGGGCCATTGAACCGGTGGATGCGAAGGCTGATACAAGCTCAGGACAAGAAACGCCGGAGATACCTGGTGGGCGAGAACCGGGACTTGAAGTAATCGGTGCCCCAGCACTCTGGGCGATGGGTTATACAGGCAAAGGCAGGAAAGCCTTTACCGTAGACACGGGTACATGGACAGAACACCCTGCGTTGGCCCATCGATTTGTAGGGAATTTTAAACCCATATCTGAGGGATGGTTTTCTTTGGAAAGTCGTTACCCTGTTGACCGTCCATCGCACCATGGCACCCACGTAAATGGGACCATATTAGGCTTGGATACTGCCACCCATGACACGCTGGGGGTTGCCTTTGGGGGCTATTTCATGGCTTCTAATCCACTCACCCACAGCAACCTCACCCCCCTCCACATTAATCTACTCAGCTTTCAGTGGGCCATGAACCCAGATGGCGACACCAGTACATTCGACGATATGCCGGATGTCATCAATAACTCCTGGGGTCAAGCAGGTGCAGCAGACACCAGTTTTTGTCAGAATTGGAGTACGCAAATTTTCAATATGGTTGAAGCGGCAGGCATAGCCATTACGTTCTCTGCTGGCAATGATGGACCAGGCGCCGCGACCCTCAAGCATCCACAATTTGTGAACACCAACCCGGTCAATATTTTCTCGATCGGCGCGGTGAATGGCAATGCCAGCGGCTTCCCCATCGCCGATTTTTCGAGTCGAGGCGTCAGCTTATGTGGCGGAAGTGGGCCATTACTCATCAAACCAGAAGTGGTGGCTCCTGGCGTGAATGTACGATCGGCCTATGGCAAAACAGGCTACGGACTGTTATCAGGAACTTCGATGAGTTGCCCGCATGTCTCTGGGGCCGTTCTTTTGCTCAAAGAGGCATTTCCCCAATTGGGGGGCGACAGCATCCTTTGGGCACTCTATCAGTCAGCCACCGACATGGGCTTACCGGGCGAAGACAACACTTTTGGAAACGGCCTCATATCCCTGCCCGCCGCCTTTAACTATTTATCAACGCTTCATACACCTGCTCCAGCAGGCGGTGGCCCCATTGATTTATCGCTGATGCCCTTGTCAATTCCTGCCGCCAATGGCCCCATGTACTGTGCTGAACAATTTGCCAATGGAATGGATGTGGGCGTTGGGCTCCTCAATGCGGGCGACAGTGTCCTCACCCATATGATTTTAACGGCCCGCAACAGGAACGTGCACACCCAGAGCATCCCTTTGAACCTCCAATTATCGCCTGGTCAAGTCCATCACCTCACTGTGCCGAATATTCCCGTTGGGGAAGGCTGGAACGAACTCTGGTTTACGGGTGATATTATCGCAGCAGGAACAGACGCAGATCCTGTTGATAACCACAGAAGTACCCGTTTTCTTGTGCAAGGCCTGGATACGCTCAACCCTTATCCACCCAGCAACGAAGCACAAATCGCCGCAGACGGTTGGACGGCCGATAGTTTGGTGTATATTCAAAACCTTTCTGACGATGACTTCACCTGGGATACCGCCGCTGTTGGGGGTTTATCGCGCGATGCCTATGCTTTTCGTTTGAAGCATCTTCAGTATGGAGGGCGCAATCGTCAGCGCGACCGTTTAATCTCCCGAAGTTATTTTACCGGCAGTGGAGCACTCAGCAACCTCACTTTCAAGCGGGCATACCTGAACCGCAACGCAGCATTTCGAGATAGTTTACGGATCAGCTTGGTATGCGACTGCGGTGCAGTAGAACGGGTCTTGTATTACAGCGGTGGCGACAGCATGCGCAGCGGGATGAATACAATGATTCCTGATGATTCGTCGGATTGGCAGGAACACAGCTATGAGTTGCCCGAATTACGGTTGTATCCCTGCCATATTCGGATGGAAACCATCAATGACTTTGGTGGGAATCTTTATATCGGAGACATCAGCATTCAGTCGCGTGTGGCGGTTGGTTGCGCTGAACCTCAAAGGCAATTTTCCTATCGACTCTACCCCAATCCGAGTAGGGGCGGCTTCTTTCTCGAGGGTTCGGACCTGCCCCAAACAGTCAAACACATTCGGTTGCGCGATGCCATTGGTCGGCAGCATCCCCTACCCGTCGTTCGTGAAGATTCTTCAAACTTATGGTATTTTGATGCTCGGTCGCTTCGCGAGGGCCTTTATTTCCTTGAGATTGAAAATCCAATGCATACCCATGAGGTGATGCGCTTCATCCGCCTAAAACCATAACGATCTACATGCTTTTATCAAAAATTCGGTGCTTATTGCTTTTTACTTCCGTTTCTGTGCACCTGCAGGCCCAACAAGCGCCTGATTCCTCCTTAAGTGTGGGAAATGATCCCCCAAAATCAAACAAGGAGCTTTTGGCGCAATTGGATAGCCTTTTGACCTTTGCAGTTGGTCCGGATTCTGTTCCCATCAGAAATCAAGCCAACTATATGGCCATCCGAACACTGATTGAGATCCTCAGTGAACCTGCCAATTATTCGGTGAAGTTCGACTCGATTGGTACCCTTTCGGTATTGGATGCACCCGACCAGACTTTTCGGTTGATTACCTGGGTCGTGCCTCAAGAACCGGGTAGCTGGCGTCATTTCGGCTGCGTTCTGACCCATGAAAAGAAACCGAGAATTATTGGACTCATCGATCAAAGCGATAAGTACCTTGATCGAAATGACACATCGCTTGGTTCCAAGGCATGGTATGGACAAATCTACTATGCAATAATCCCAAAAACCCAGAAATACAGTGGCAACACCTGCTATACCCTCCTGGGATATGATCAGCATGAGCCCTTTTCTCGCCGAAAAATGATTGACTTTTTGTGGTTTGATGATGCAGGCGATGTGCATTTTGGTGCCCCTTTGTTGGAGACCGAAGAGAAAGACTATTATCGTTATTGGATTGAATTTTCATCGGAAGCTTCAGCCGCTATGCGCTACGACGAGGAACTACAGGCCATTGTTTTCGATTATTTGGCGCCGCGAAATCCCCGAAACAAAGGCTTGTTTTTTGACTATGTACCGGATGGCACTTTCGATGCCTTCTTATTCAGAAAAAAAGCCTGGGAATTCAGAGCCGATGTGGACGCTCGCTTAAAAAGCATTAAAGGCGAGGCCAGGAGATCAAAGTAAATTCAGGTGCAACCAACTATCGTCTCATCCAAGACAATATTATTCCTCCCGCTATGGCCGCGTTGAGCGACTCTGCTTTTCCGTATCCGGGGATGCTGATTTCCGCTGAGCAATAGGCCAAGCATTCCTGACTCAGTCCTTCTGACTCATTACCCAGAAGCAGTAGCCCACCCTCTTTAAAATCGACTTTGGAGACATCGGTTCCTTTCAGCGTGGCCGCATAAACCGGAACATCCTTCAAATATTCCATGCAAAACCCTGGTTCGCATTCTTCGACGGGCACCCTAAATATGGAGCCCATGGATGCCTGTATGCTCTTGGCATTCCAAGGATCGGCTGTTCCTGGTGCCGTCCAAACCCCTTCAACACCAAACCAATCTGCAATGCGCAAAAGGGTTCCGAGGTTACCCGCATCCTTGATTCTGTCGAGGTATAGCCATATGCCCTTACGTTCCGGTTTGAAGGCCGGTATGGGAACTTTTTTCCATTCAAAAACCCCCACTACGGGTGGGGGCGAACTCAATTGAGATATTCGATCCATATCGGAATCGCCCAACCATATGCAATCGGAATGTGCCAGGCTCAGTAGAAATTCCGGGTTGTTATGCCGTTCATACCAATTGCGCCGAAGAAAAAATGTGCGGCATTTGAAACCCGCACGTATAGCCTCATTCACCAACTTCTCCCCTTCCACCAGAAATTGCCCCATCTGCAGACGATTTTTTTTATGGTGCAATGAAGAAGCTATCTTTAAGGCCGACTTTGACATGTTTACAAAATTCAAAAATTCTAGTTGGCTTGTTTTGGTGCTGGGGTTGTTTTCGGGTATTACTGGATGCAAAGTAACGAACTATCTCGAGCCGGATGAAGTGTGGGTTACCCGAAATCGGGTACTTGGTCTTTCCCCTGCTCAACGCGAAGATGTTGCCCCGCTTTTAAGGCACAAGCCCAACCGACGTTTTTTGGGCCTTGTTGCCGCGCGAACCTGGTGGGATGTGCGCGCCCGAACAGCAGATCGCAGTGATCTTTCTCTGTTTCTGGCGCGCCGTTTTGGCGAATCGCCCAATGTTTTTCAACAAGATTACTTGGATGAAGGTTTAAAGAACTTGCGCTATTATCTGGCCGATAAAGGCTATTTCAGGTCTCATTTGGCTGTTTCTAAGCGATCAACCGGACAGAAAAAAATAGAACTGATTTACCGCATTGAACTGGGTGAGCGATCAAATTTTGGGGATTTTACCATAGGATCGGCAGGCGACAGCATCGACCCCTATCTACGCTATGCTTTAACGCAACCGGAGCATTTTAAGCTGAAAAAAGGAGATCCTTTCGATGCAGATTTATTAGACGAACAGAGAACACACCTCACCACATTTTTACGAAACTCTGGTTTTTTTTATGTGAATAAAGAAATGCTGTATTATAGAGCGGATACATTATCTAACCGATTAGAATTCGACTCCACGAGAGAAAACAGCCGGGTCCCGGAGGTGAACATTCTGTTGAAGGTCCGATTGCCTGCCAATCCGGAATTGCTTAGACCCTATACGTTGGATCATTTAACCGTTCGAGTGAATGCCCCTACCGGAACAGAAACAAAACCCATCCGCTGCGACAGCCTAAACATTGATCGAAACATCCATGTAATCGACTGCAACGGACAAAGCCTTAAGCCCCAGGAATGGAAACGCTATTTAACCCTGAGCCCACCGAGCCGATTTTCTGAACAGGATATACGATTGATGCAGCAACGCATGTCGGATCTCCGTATTTTCTCCTATACCAATCTCAGATTAGAAGCCATTGACAGCCTGCGTCTTGTTCGCCTCTTTTGGGAAGGCAATCTGGCCACACGCCGGCAGCTTCGACAGGAAACAGAGGTTTCAAGCAGCAGCGTTTCACTACTTGGCCTCGCGCTGAGCATCAGCCAGACGCGTCGTAATTTGTGGCGGTCAGCTGGCATCATGGAAATCAAAGGCAATGTTGGCGCCGAATCGCAACAGCTTGCCGGAAATACGCCGGCTCCATCCGCTGGAACCGTATTCAATACATTGGAGCTCGGACTGGGATTGGCCATCAGTCTGCCGCGACTGAGCGCACCCATTCGGTCCTTGTCTTCCATTAATCTTATTGATCCTCGAAGCCGCTTGCAGCTTCAGTATTCTCGTCAGGTCAGGCCTGATTTTTCGCGAGAAGTGCTTCGTTCTTCTGCAGCCTGGCTGTGGACAAACCGCGTCCGCGAGCGCTATGAGTTGGTTCCGGTTGAAATTTCACTGGCCAGAACTTCAGGTAAAAGCGCATACCTCGATTCATTACTGCAAACCCTCAACGATCCTTTCCTACGCTTTAGTTTCACCAACTACGTGAATCTGGCCAGCCACATATCGTATACCAGTGATCAGCTGTCTAAGCACGGTAAATTAACCCGCGCAAACATTGAATTTGCGGGCAATCTTCTCAGTCAATTTCTGCGGGTTTTCCCTTCAAAAAATAGTCAGGACAATCTCATTTTCGGGAATACCCCTTATTTTCGGTACGTTCGAGGCGACCTTGAATATAGGCGTTATTTCAAACAAAACAATGAGAAAATACTCGCCTGCAGGATTTTCTTAGGCTTGGGCTTACCCTTGGGGAATTCAAATATTTTGCCTCTAGAGAAGCGCTATTTTTCAGGGGGAACCAACAGCATCCGCGCATGGTTAGCCCGTTCTGTTGGTCCAGGTTCTTTTGCAGGCTATGGTCTTAGAATCGACCAATTTGGGGAATGTAAATTAGAACTGAACGTGGAGGAACGATTTTCTCTCATTGGCCATTTGGAGGGGGCTTTTTTCATAGACGCTGGAAATATTTGGACACTTCGTGATACAACCATAGGCAAAAGTGGACTGGCAAATTTTCGCCTGGATGAGTTTTATAAGGAAATAGCGATCGGTGCAGGTGGTGGCCTGCGCTACGATTTCAATTTTTTCGTAATTCGACTGGATTTGGGCGTGAAATTGTATGACCCGGCTTTTGTATCGGGCAGACGATGGGTTGGTTCCAGGCTGAGCGACACGGAATGGAAACAAACTGGGTGGATCAGAGAGCTAAACGGGGTACAATCCAACACGAGGCAGATCCCAGGCAAGTATCCTTTTACAAGTGTTGTGGTGGGCATAAACTATCCATTTTAATTCCGGTTTTCTGCTGGACTTGTTACCTACCTACTTTGTTTATTTTTACTTATCTTTGCAACCTTAAAAATTGTTTACGGTTATGATGGCGATTGTTGATATTAAAGGACAGCAGTTCAAGATTCGCGAGAATCAATCTTTATACGTTCACAGGGTTGAGGCCGCCGAAGGCGAACAGATCGAATTTGATACTGTACTGCTGCTGGAAAATGGATCAGGTGTACAAATTGGCAAACCATATGTTTCAGGGGCACGCGTTCGGGCGCAAGTGGTATCACATGTTCAGGGAGACAAAGTACTCGTCTTCAAAAAGAAGCGCAGGAAGGGCTATCAAAAAATGAATGGCCACCGCCAACAGTTTACCAAACTTAGCATTCAATCGATCGGTTAATACAAATTGATTTTTATCCATGGCACATAAAAAAGGCGTAGGTAGTTCCAAAAACGGAAGAGAGTCGGAAAGTAAGCGGCTCGGGGTGAAAATTTTTGGCGGTCAGTCGGCACGAAGTGGCAACATCATTGTACGCCAGCGCGGCACGAGTCACCACCCCGGTGAAAATGTAGGTATTGGTAAAGACCATACTTTGTTTGCTCTGGTCGATGGCGTTGTAATGTTCCGTAAAGGAGTTAAGGACCGTTCATTTGTTTCTGTCATGCCGAGAGATCCTCACGCAACTTCGGCCTCCCAAATTGCGAGCCGCACAACTGCAAGCAGCCGTGCGCAGCAAGTACCGATTCAACGAGCACCCGTTCTAGATGCAATTATTCAAGAAGCATCAACTCAAGAAGCATCAACTCAAGAAGTGGATGTAGCACTGGCTTCTGCTTCGGGAGTCGAATCGGAAACCGAAGAATAGTGGTTTTTGAGCAAGAATCTATAGAGCTTAAATAGATCTTTTTACCAAGGTCTGGGAGAAATCCCACAATCGATTAATTGATGTCTTACTGGCTCCGGAAGTGGCCATAAGCGCAGCATGGGCTTCCTGTAGTAGTGCATTCATATGATCGATTGCCAATTGATGTACGCCTAAATGATCGAATATTTTTTTTACCTCCCTGATTCTAAGCGGTCCGGGAGTTGCTGCATACCATTGCAGCAGTGCCTCTCTCGTGGCTGCATCTGCCTCTTCCATCGCCCGAACCCTCAGATAAGAATTTTTGCCTGAATCAATATCACCCCCGGCTTTTTTACCAAAAGAATCTGGATCTCCATACACATCTAAAACATCATCCTGAATTTGGAAGGCCAAACCCGCAAGCATACCGAAGTCATACAGGCTTTTCTGTGCAGACGCGCTGGCCCCCGCCGTAATAGCACCCATTTGAAGAGAAGCGCCGAGTAAAACCGCAGTCTTGAGCCGAATCATCCTCATGTATTCCGCTGTATCAACCCGATCACGGCCCTCCATATCCATATCAAATTGTTGGCCAGCGCATACTTCATCGGCTGTGCGGTTCAGTACAGAGAACAGCTGAGCCAGTCGTTCCCCTTCGTATGCTTGTAATTGAGCATAGGCAGCAATCATCATCGCATCACCGGATAAAATGGCTGAATTGGCGCCATGGGCTGCAAAAACGGTGGGGCGACCCCTTCTCAGAGGCGCGTTGTCCATGATGTCGTCATGCAGCAATGTGAAATTATGAAACAATTCAACCGCCAAGGCCGCGGGCATGGCATCAGCCATCGATCCGCCCAAAACATCTGCACCAAGCAGACACAGCAGCGGCCGCAACCGTTTGCCACCATGCTCGAGGGTATACTGAATGGGACGATAGAGCTGTGCCGGCTGTGCGGGCCATTCTATGGAATTAATGGCTTGATTGATGGTATGTTGCCACACAGCGATCGATTCGGTAGAATTTGGATGTTCGGACATATTTGCTGTTCAGAAAAACGGCCTAAAAATGATCATCTTGGTCATCTGGAAAAAACGCCAAATCGACCTGTCGAGTGCGAATATCGGCCTTTTTCAGCAGCACACGAACCTGGTCGCCTAAGCGCAATTGCAATCTACTTCGCTGGGCTCGCACTCTGAATGTTCTTTCGTCAAAAAAATACCGGTCATCGACCATCGCATTGAATCGAACCAAGCCCCCACCTCGACTGAATTTTAGGGTAACAAAAAACCCAAAATCTTGAATGCCACTAACCCACCCCTCCAAAAGTTGACCCGTCATACCCTCGAGCATCTCAATTTGCTTGAGCCTGACCGAAGTGCGCTCGGCCTGTACAGCAGCCTTTTCTCGATCACTGCTGTGCACACAGTCTGCCTCGACCAATGAAACAGAGATTGGTGGCTTTGCGTCGAGAATATCCTGAAGTTGCCGATGAACCATGAGATCGGGGTAGCGCCGAATGGGTGAAGTGAAATGGGTATAGTGTGTGAAGGCAAGTCCATAGTGCCCAATATTCTGTGCCGTATAGCGTGCCTTAGCCATTGATCGAATGGCCATAGATTCCACCACTCCTGCTTCTGGCTTACCCTCAAGTTGATCGGCCAAGGCATTTAAAGATGTAGTAATTTGGTCTCTGCTGCCGGTCCTGATCTTATAGCCAAATAGGGCCGCAAAACGCGAAAAGTTCTCTAATCGCTCTGGGTCTGGCTGATCATGAACCCGATAGACAATGCTATTCTTGTAGCGCTCATTCGCCTGATGGGCCATAAAAGCCGATACCTTACGATTGGCCAGTAACATGCATTCCTCGATCAGACTGTGGGATTGAAGGTGGGGTTTTACAAATACCTCCGTGGGTTTCCCTTTTTCATCGAAGGCAAACCGAAGCTCTTCCGATTCGAAACGGATAGACCCCGCAGCGAATCGCTGTGTCTTCAATATCAGTGCTATGCGATTCAATTCCAGCACCATTTGACCCCAATCAAAATCCGTCCCCTTGTTTGCTGTGCTGTTGTTTTCAGTGCTGTTCCGTACAATAACCTCCTCTGCCTGCTCATAAGTGAGCCGTTTCCGTGAGCGAATGATGGTTCGTCCATACCACTCAGCGAGAATTTTTGCCTGATCATCGATCTCAAAAACGGCACTGAAGGCCAATTTATCTTCGTCGGGTCTGAGCGAACACACTAAATTACTCAAGTGCTCGGGCAGCATCGGCATAACCCGATCCACTAAGTAGACCGATGTCGCGCGTTCACGCGCTTCGTGGTCGAGTGCACTTCCGCTTTGAACGTAATGCGATACATCTGCAATATGAACACCCAATTCCCAGCGGTCCGCGCCTAATTTTCGCAGAGAAAGCGCATCGTCGAAATCACGCGCGTCGACTGGATCTATGGTAATGGTGGCGATTGACCTAAAATCTCTTCGGCCAACCGCCTCCTGCTCACTGGGCTCAGGAGTGAACCTGTTTGCTTCGTCGAGTGCATCGCGACTGAACCCAAGCGGAAACCCAAATTCAGCTGCTATGGCTTGCATCTCCGTGTCGTTATCCCCTGGAGCACCCAATATTTCGCGCAACTCAGCCCGGGGTGTCGGCTGCCCTGTGGGCCAGTCAACAACTTCTACCACAACCTTTTTTCCTTCATCGGATACTGTGTCTGGCGCATTGATCAATCTAAAATTGAGTAAATAACCGGGCAGGTCTACCGACACCCGCCAAACTTCTCCTTGTCGTCGAAGAATACCCACATAAAAACGTCGCGTTCTCTCGATGAGCCCAACAACCTCTACTTTCGGACGACCACGCTGCGGCGTTTTTCGGGGCAGCCGTACAAGAACTTTATCGTCGGGCAGGACCCCTTGCAATCGGTCCTCATTTACCCTAAGGTCGGCTCCACCATCCGCTCGGCGCAAAAAAACGGAACCTCCATGGGTGAACTGCAACCACCCTTCTATGCCGGAATCGGAAACACCCACAGTCGTTTTAGCACGCAGTCTGTATTGACCCTGCTCCACTTCTTCAAGGACTTTCTGCCTGCATAACTTATCAATCGCCTCTTCCACCAGCAGTCGTTCCATCGCGTCGGTTATGCCCAATCGAATTGAAATTTGTTTGGGATTCAAAGTCTGCTTTCCCTTTTCATCACGCATCAAACGAGTTACAGCATCGGAATAGGCTTGTAACCTTCGGCTGCGATCTCCACTTTTCTTGCTCATATTGATTTATGCGGTTGGATGTGAATTCTTCTTGGTGGAGGCCAATAGGAGCTGTGTGTAGGGATGTTCGGGATTGGTATATAAGTCAGCCGCTTTCTTCATCTCCACAATTTTTCCCTGGTGGAGGACGGCAATATCATCGGACATATGGTAAACGACCGATAAGTCATGGGAGATAAACAAATACGTGAGTTTCAAGGATTGTTGAAGTGATTTCAGCAGATTCAGCACTTGCGCCTGTACCGACACATCTAAGGCGGACACCGACTCATCACACACCAACAACATAGGTTCCGCAGCAAGTGCTCTGGCAATAACGATTCGTTGCCGCTGACCGCCGCTCAATTGGGCTGGATATCGGTCGGCCATCTCATCATCTAAACCAACTGCATTCAGGAGTTCAATTACACGGGGGCGGAGCCCATTCTTTGGCCGTAAGCGGTGCACCCAAACGACTTCCGATATGATATCTCCTATTTTTTGAGCAGGATTGAGGCTACTGTAGGGGTCTTGAAAAATCATTTGTATCAGACGCGCGCGATTTTGGCGATCGATTGAACGGGGTTCGAAGACCTTTCCGTTCAGCCGAATTTCCCCCCTGTGCGCCGGGGTTAGCCCCACCAAAACACGCGACAGCGTACTTTTGCCCGAGCCCGACTCCCCCACCAACCCCAGCGTTTGTCCTTCAAGAATCCGGAGGTCGATGGACTCCAAAGCCATCCGATATTTTTTTTCTGCAAACACGCGATGAGGCATTGGATATCGGACACTGAGTCCTTGAATATCGAGTACAACCCCAGAATCGGTAGGATTTTGCGCCAGCACTGCCATAGGCTCTTGGGCCGATAAATGCCCATCATCGGTGAAAACAGCCAGCTTCATGCCCTTTTTTGAAGGATCGAGCCGACAGCCCAACAAGGCCTGGGCATAGGATGATTTTGGCTGTTTCAGAACCGTACTTGTTGCCCCATACTCCATTGTCTTTCCTTTTCGGAGTACCAAAACTTCGTCGGACATTTGGTCAACTAAACCCAAGTCGTGGCTGATCAACAGCATACTGAGGCCCCTCGACCGAACGAGACGATTCAATAACTCAAGGATAGAGGCTTGCACCCGGGCGTCTAGGGCGGTTGTAGGCTCATCGGCAATGAGCAGTTGGGGTTCGCCTATCAAAGCCATGGCCAACATAAGCCGTTGTCGCTGACCACCGCTTAACTGATGCGGATAACTATGAATCATGCGGTCTGTATCGGTGAGCTCAACCTCCTCCAGCATTCGTCTGATTTCATAACGCTCCGGGCGTTCCGGATCCTTTTTATGGGCAGCGGAATATATGGACTTCATGACCAGGATGCGTTCCTCGATTTGCATCCCACATGTCATGGTCGGATTAAGGGCGGTCATGGGCTCTTGGAAGACCATAGACATGGAAGATGCGCGTAATCGTCTGAGTTGTTCCGCGTCCAACTCCAGTAAATTATGTTCTTCCGGTTTATTGGAATCCGTAGTTGTTGCATTATCAGCGATCCCACCGAACCACATGATTTTACCTGATTTGACTTTGGCCGCAGCGGGCAGGAGACCCATCAAAGCAAGTGATGTTAGGGATTTACCCGAACCTGATTCTCCGATAAGAGAAAAAATCTTCCCATGATCAAGTTGAAGACTCAAATTTTCAATAGCAATTCTGTACCCAGATTCATTTTCAAATGCGACAGTTAGACCATTAACATGCAATAATTTCAAAATTTTGACATTTAATTATGTGCCTAAAAATAGCAAATGCTTTAATCTATAGGAGAAAAGAAAAGTAAACCCTAATTTTGTCACCAAATTCAATAAAAATGCAAACTGATACTTCATCAAATCGCAGTAAAATTAGCATTCTTCTCGTTCTCCTATTGCTTCTAGGCTCTTTAGGTGTTTTGTACAGCATCTGGACAAAAAACCGTGAATTAAAAGAGGAATCCCAGCGGCTTTTGCTCGAGAAAGAAGTTCAAATTCAGCAAGCTATCGGTGAGATCAACACATTTAAAGGTCAAAATGCTCAGTTGGACTCTATAATAAAAGTAGCTGAAGAAGTAATTTTGTCTAAAAGTGCTTCACTAGACAGCATGTTGGCTGTAAATCGCATCAATGAAAGTCAATTGAAAAAATTTAAAGAAGAAAATAAGCAACTTGGATACTATAAAAAACTATATCTGAAACAGATTGATTCGCTCATTCAAGCCAATCAAGTATTGCTGGCTGAAAATACAGGATTAAAACAGGACCTTGGCCAAGAGCGCCAAAACACTGAACGACTTAGAGATGACAATGCCAACTTATCAAATAAAGTTGCATTAGGATCAATTTTAAGGTTGAAGGCTGTGAGCCTTGGCGGAGTTCGGATGAGTGGAACCAATGAGAAGTCAATTTCTAAGGCCTCAAAAGTTGAGAAGTTAAAAATATGTATGACCATTATGGAAAATGGTTTAGCCAAAAAAGGAAATCGGATTGTTTACCTGAGAATCTATGATCCAAAAGGCACACTCATGATAGTTGACGGAACAGGATCGGGTACAACAACATTAAAAGGCCAAGAATTTCAGTATACTGCATTAGCTCCGATTGATTACAATCAAGAAGATACACCCCTTTGCATATACTGGAATAAGGGCAGTCGTTTTGATGTTGGAACATACCATGCTGAGGTTTTCTGTGATGGATCTTTAATCGGAAAAACAAACCTTACTCTAAAATAATCCAGTATCAGCATGACTTTCCTGCTTGGCAGCACCCCAAAAAGCTTGAAAATCACTTGAAAGCTTGAAAATCACTTGGCTCTTATCAATTGGGTTAATTTTTTTATCTCTGAAATTTTATGAAATTCTTCAGCGTCGCGATATGAAGATTCCAGGTTGGCACACAACCTTAACAAGATTTCAGTGTTCGTGCATGCCCGGTAAAATTGATCCTTAGGCTCCACATGAACCATCCTCAGAAACTGATCGAGATCCCGCTTCCCAAACACTGAGCCCATATTGAACGCGTTGATGTAGAAAAGGGGGCGGCGGTATGACTCCTGTTGAAAATCTTCTGATTTATTTTGACCTGAGTAGGAACCCTGTTCCAAATAGGCCAAAACAAAGTGCTGGGGAAGATTAACCCCATAAATGGGAAGATCCAACTTTTGGGCAATCAACATATAAACCAAACCTATCATTAACGGATTACCTTTCCTGGTTTCCAGTACTTTGTTAATGAAGTTGTTGTTCGGGTTTAAATACTCGTCGGTATTTCCTCGGAATTTATGAACCCTGAACAGCACGAAATTGAGGTGTCTCACTTGTTCAAGCGCAGTCATTTGCTCATTTAAGCCCATCCATACCTCGATTCGGATGGCCTGCAAGGTCTGTCGAACGGCTTGCTCATCGAGATTAGGGTATTGATAACGGGCAATGATGCAAAGGGCCGATAATAAGTCGGATCGATCACCTTCCAACCAAGCAGTCAAATGGCATTGAATATTATTCCACTGCAGCCTGTGAATGACCTTTTCGAGGCTTCTCCGCTCTTTAACTTCCTCGGCCTGAATCCAAAGTTCTTCTAATTGCGCCACAGCGTGCACACCCAATGCATCCAAATCCTGTTGCACACGCAGGTGAATGCCTGGGTCAGGATCATCCAAAAGAGAAACCATGGCCCGCAGGCGCTCGTCGCTGTACGTATTTTCTGTCACGACGATAAAAATACGAAATCAGGCCGTTTTTTTTCTAGGAATCGCTTTTTTTCGAACGGCAGTTGGCTTAGATTTTTTGGCCGCGCCTTTTAACGGCTTAGAAGTGGCTTCACCCTCTTTGATTAAAACCTTACACTCATCGGATGTCAACAATTTCGCATCGGTAGACTTTGGGATTTTATAAATCCTTCCATCGTATGTTAGATATGGGCCCCATTGTCCGTTCAGCACCTGAATGCCGTCCGCTTCGAAGTGATGAATGATCTTTTCGGCATCTTTTTTACGCTTGGCCAAAATAGACTCGATGGCTTGTTCTAATGTGATGGCCAATAAATCAGCATCTTTAGGCAAAGAAACATAGGATTGTCCGTGGCGAACAAAGGGGCCAAACTTACCCTTACCCACCGAAACAGGCAATTCTTCATACGAACCAAGCGCTTTAGGCAATGCGAAAAGCGGTAAGGCTTGCTCAAGGGTGATGTTATTCAAAAACAATCCATCGGGAATATTGGCAAATCGGGGCTTGGCTTCAGCATCTTGCGGATCGGTCATTTGCGCCAAAGGGCCATATTTACCCATGCGTACAGATACCATCCAACCCGATACCGGATCTGGCCCCAAGATCCGTTCACCATTAACGGGAGAAACATCAACTCCACCGGCATCCTCTACATCATCATGAAAAGGGCCGTAAAAATTTTGGATCATGGAATCCCATTCCATCGAGCCTGAAGCGATTTGATCGAATTGCGCCTCCACATGGGCCGTGAAATCATAGCGCATGACATTGGCAAAATTATCGATTAAAAACTCAGTAACCAGCAACCCGATATCTGTTGGCATCAATTTACCTTTATCAGCCCCTGTGGTTTCTTCGCGCGTTTCTTGGGTGATCGCATTCGATTTCAGCCGAAGGATGCGGTAGCTTCGTTTGAAGCCCTCCAGTTGACTCTTCACCACATATTCGCGCGCCTGAATGGTGGTGATCGTTGGTGCATACGTAGATGGCCTGCCAATGCCCAACTCTTCCAGCTTCTTAACCAAACTGGCTTCTGTGTAGCGCGCCGGAGGCCTGCTGTAGCGTTCCGTGGCGGTGACCCCCTCCGCAGAAAGCCACTCAGCTTGCGTGAGTCTGGGCAACTTCTTGGCACCGGAATCCGAAGATTTTTTGTCATCGTTGTCCTCTCGATTCCCTTCTTCCTCATCGGTCGATTCCAAATACAACTTCAGAAAACCATCAAACTGAATGACCTCTCCCTCCGCCACAAAGGCCTCTTGCATGCCTTCAGGACGCAGCCGCGCCACGGTCTTCTCCAGTCGGGCATCTGCCATCTGGGAGGCCAAGGCCCGCTTCCAAATCAACTCATACAAACGTTGATGCTCAGCATCCATACCGCACTGCTCTACAGCAAAGTCGGTGGGCCGAATGGCTTCATGCGCCTCTTGAGCGCTGGCTGATTTCGTTTTGAAGCGCCTCTGTTGCACATATTTTGCACCGAAAAGTGCCTGAATTCGATCTGATGCCGCGCCAAGCGCAAAATCAGAGAGGTTCACGCTATCGGTTCGCATGTAGGTGATTTTCCCCGCTTCATAAAGATCTTGAGCGAGCCGCATGGTCCGGTTGACGGCAAAACGGAGTTTACGCGAGGCCTCTTGTTGCAGTGTACTGGTGGTGAATGGCGGAGCAGGAGATTTCGTTAATGGCTTTTGCTCAACCGAAACTACTTCATAGCGTTTGCCTTGCAGTTTGCTTAAAAGTTCATGAGCGGCCTCCACCGTAGACAGTCGCTGAGGCCATTCGGCATCAAAAAGACTGTTGTCGGTTGCCCTCAGATGGGCCACTACCCGAAATGCGGGCGATGATTGAAATTTCATGATTTCATGTTCCCGTTCGGCAACCAGACGTACTGCCACAGACTGCACACGACCGGCCGAGAGTTTGGGCCTGACCTTTTTCCAAAGAACAGGAGAAAGCTCAAAGCCCACCAGGCGATCAAGAATCCGGCGTGCCTGTTGGGCATTCACGAGATCGATGTCGATTTTCCTGGGATTTTGTACGGCATGTTGAATAGCAGACTTCGTAATTTCATGGAAAACAATCCGTCGCACTTTGTCTTCGGGCAATTCGAGCACCTGTTGCAGGTGCCAACTGATGGCCTCCCCCTCGCGGTCTTCATCGGAGGCGAGCCAGACCAAATCAGCTGCTTTGGCCGCCTTTTTCAACTCATTTACGCGTTCTTTTTTATCAGCTGGCACTTCGTAGAGGGGCAAAAACCCCCGTTCTACATCGACCGCTTTGTCGTTTTTTACCAAATCGCGGATGTGGCCATAAGACGATTTCACAACAAAACCGTCGCCCAAATAGCCTGCGATGGTCTTTGCTTTAGCGGGTGACTCAACAATCACGAGGTTCTTTGACATAATCGAACGGCTTTGGTTTGCGGGATGCAAATAACGGCATAAGTGACCCTTTCAACCAAACCCTCTGCCAAAATCATAAATTTTTAGCGCAAATGAGATGGCAAGCAGGAAGGGTTTTTGGTTAGTTTTGCGGCATGCAGTTATCCCAGGCCTATTCAGGTGGAATCCTCAGCGTAGTGGTGCCGGCATACAATGAAGCCCATACCCTAACCGCCCTGCTCGACCGTGTCTTCGCTTCTGAACCCGGGGCGGGTATTCGCGTGGAAGCGGTGGTGGTGAATGACGCATCCACCGATGAAACCGGTTCAATTGCCGAAGAATACATCCAAAAACATCCAGAACACCATATAAAGCTCATCCACCATGCCCGCAATCTGGGCAAAGGGGCGGCATTGCGTACCGGAATATCCAAGGCCACGGGCGACTGGGTGGTCATACAGGATGCAGACTTAGAATACGATCCTAATGAATACAAATTGTTGTTGGCTCCGATCCTGAATGGAGTTGCGGATGTAGTGTACGGATCTCGCTTTATGGGGGGCAAACCCCATAGGGTCCTCTTTTTTTGGCACACCATAGGCAACAAGTTCCTGACTTTTTTGAGCAATATGCTCACCAACCTCAACCTCACCGATATGGAAACTTGCTACAAGATGTTCCGACGGGAGGTTGTTCAATCGCTTCCCCTCAAGGAAAATCGTTTTGGGTTCGAGCCTGAGGTAACGGCCCGAATTGCCCGCATCCCCAACATTCGAATTTATGAGGTGGGCATTTCCTACTACGGCAGGACGTATGCAGAAGGGAAAAAAATCAATTGGCGCGACGGATTTCGGGCGATCTACTGCATCCTCAAATACCGGTGGGCCTCCTAGATCCGACTCGGATACGTCTTTTGCTTGGTACATGGGGATGGGTCATCTTTCTCGGAGCTGCCCTTTTCCCCATTCTCTGGACCGGACTTCATCAAGAAATCATGGAGGTCGACAGTGCGCAATACGCCTCGATGGCGCGGGAAATGCTGGACGGAGCCTCCCTCACCCAACTCACCGAACACGGACAACGTTATCAATCGCGGGGCTATCCCGATAAACCGCCACTCATTTTCTGGACAGCGGCTTTGGGCATGAAGTTGATCGGGCCAACTGAAGCCGGTTTTCGATTCTTTTCATGGCTGGCTGCCGTTTTAGGATTATGGGCTGTGGGCAATTGGGCGCGCCTTTTGTGGGGACAAGCATCCGTTGGACCGACCCGATGGGTCTATGCATGTAACTTGGGGATGCTGTTGATGAACGTAGACCTTCGCACGGATAGTCTTTTATTAAACCTAACCAGCCTGGCTCTTTGGCTTGGGCATTCGTTTATGCTTCATCGTGGAATGGCATCGCTTATTGGTTTCACACTCGCTCTGGCCTTGGCTTTGATGGCCAAAGGTCCAATTGCAGCCGTTGCGGTGGTTGTGGGCCTCGTGCCAGCATGGCCTGGTGTTGAGCGAAGAAGGCGGTTGAATATTGACCCTCTGGCGCGTGCTGCCGTCCGACCTGTCCGCACCGTTCGCATGATTCCCGCCCTCCTGTTCGTGATCTTTGGGGTATTCTTGCTGCTCACGCCCATGCTTTGGGGTTTATATAAGCAGTGGGGCTGGCACGACGGGGTTCGCTATTATCTGTGGACACAGAGCTTTGGTCGGATTACGGGGGAGAATCCATGGGCCAACCAGCCCGGACCTTTCTTTCTTACGGGCAGTCTGGCATGGTCATTTTTACCCTGGACACCGATTTTGCTGGCTTCTATTGGTGTGGCCGTCCGATCCTGGCACGCAGACCGGAGGAATTACCCAGGAATAGGGGCATTATTGGGACTAATCTTGTTGACGGCAGCCCTGTCGAGTAGCGCCTATCAACTCCCCCATTATATCTATATAGTGTGGCCATTCGCTGCTGTTTTGTGTGGACGGATGCTCAGCGATCGGCCCATCAAGCGGTTCCTCTGGATCGTACATCATGTCCTATTGATTGTATTGCTTCTGGCCAGTGCTGGACTGCTGGCCTTACTAGCGACACGTGTGGTTTTGGCCTTTGGCCTCGGTGTGATGGGGTTGATTGCCGCTCATTTCATCATCCGGCATCATTACAAAGGCATCAATGTGCTATTAGCCCGATCGGTTGCCGTTTTCACCGCGCTTGCAGCCACATTAATTCTGGTTTTTTACCCTACAGTTCTACCCTATCAGGCCGGTGCTCGTGCCGCCCAGGTCCATCGGTCTCTACCAACGAATGATCCCCTGTGGATTTTGGGATGTGGCGATGAGAGCCTCCACGCTATGCACTTCTATTCGAGGAGCATCGTGCCCGTTGCCGAGAATTCAACGGTCCTGCCCCCTTCGGCCGCGTGGGTTTACACCGATTGGAAAGGCAAGATGCTTCTGGAGCAATCGGATCGTTCATCCGATTCAATCCTTGTTTTTCCCTTCACCCGGGTAACTACACTGAAGCCTGATTTTTTTCTTCCAGAAAAGCGTGAAAAAGTAATAGAGAACCGCTATCTGATCCACATTCAGCCTATTTTTGCACCCGCTCTTCCATGATCCCCCATCATCTACCTGAACCCCTCTACCGCGCGCTCTATGAGCTGGCCCGGGAGCGGCAACAGGCGTGCTACTTGGTTGGCGGGTATGTCCGCGATTTATTCTTGCAAAGACCCGTCAAAGATGTGGACATCTTGGTGGTTGGGGGGGGCATTGAATTCGCGCAAAGATTGGCCGAACGACTGGAAGGGGGTCCTCAGGTTCATTTTTACGGGCAATACGGCACGGCCATGATGCATTCACACGGCCTGGACGTTGAATTTGTTGGGGCGAGAAAGGAGTCGTACCGTTCCGATTCCCGTAAGCCATTGGTGGAAGACGGCAGCCTTGAAGATGACCTTGATCGCCGCGATTTTACCATTAATGCTTTGGCGCTGGAAATTTGGCCTGAGTCTGGAACCTTAGTTGATCGGCATGGGGGAATCAGACACCTCAATGAAGGGGTGATCTGCACGCCTGGAGAGCCTGAGCTGACCTTCAGCGACGACCCCTTGCGCATGCTTAGGGCCATCCGATTTGCTTGTCAACTCGGATTCAACATCGAAGAAAATACACTTCATGGTATTCGATCCAGTGCCCACCGCATCGACATCATCTCCGCCGAACGGATCTCCGATGAACTCAATAAGATCATTCGATCGCCGCGTCCGGATGTTGGATTCGAACTGTTGCTCGACACGGGGCTGTTGGAACGTTTTTTTCCTGAAATGGCTGCCCTTCGTGGTGTGGAAGTGGTGCAGGGCATGGGGCATAAAGACAATTTTTATCACACACTTCAAGTGCTCATGAATATGCTGCCACATAATCCGCCGCTTTGGTTGCGCTGGGCGGCACTCCTGCACGACATCGCCAAGCCGCCAACGCGTAGGTTTGACCCCAATACGGGGTGGACCTTTCATGGACATGAGGATCTGGGTGCACGTATGGTTCCGCAAATATTCCGCAGGCTCAAGCTACCGCTCAACGATGACATGAGGCGTGTGCAAAAATTGGTCAGACTTCATTTAAGACCCATAGCCCTCACAAAAAACAGTGTCACCGACTCCGCAGTGCGCCGGTTAATCTTTGAGGCAGGAGAGGAGGTTGATGCCTTGATGATTCTGTGCAGGGCAGATATCACGTCCAAGAATGAGCGCAAGGTCAAAAGATACCTCGACAACTTTGCCGTGTTAGAAGAAAAACTGCGTATGGTGGAGCAAAGCGATCGCATGCGATTGTGGCAACCACCTGTAAGTGGTCAT